>Ga0256840_1001909_pt1 | contig 18888 bp, 11 predicted proteins | sample 355202metaG_FD_185969 | JGI IMG/M metagenome (GOLD analysis project Ga0256840, IMG submission 185969) | Hydrothermal vent microbial communities from Mid Atlantic Ridge, Atlantic Ocean - 355-202 | ecosystem: Environmental > Aquatic > Marine > Hydrothermal vents | place: Atlantic Ocean: Mid...
TACGCACTATCGTCGCCAGTTTCTAGCAAAATAGGATGGATAAAAAGAAAAACACGAACTAATACCGCAATACTTAATACAAGTAATGATAAGAGTCCACCCGTTATAACTGTGGTGCTAAAAATAGGCAGGAAAGTTTTATGTTCAATGCCCGATGGAGGTAAATTAAAAAATGAACCAGTCATCTCCAATGCAATAGAACCACTGATCATGGGTAACATTGGGTATAGCGATAACAAACCCGTCGTAATAACGGCTATAAATAGTGCCTTGCGCCATTCTTTACTTTTTGAATTCAATAAGTATTTATCTAGTTTTACATAGAATAGAATAAAGAAAATTATGCCAGCAATAACCCCCGAGGCACCTCCAAGTGTTTTCATAAAATCAAATGCAAAAATAGTACAAAAAATAGCATTGAAACAAACAATTAAAGTCCATTTAATATAAATATTCATTTGTTAAACTCCTATAAATAAGAGGAGTTATTACAACAGTAAAAAATGCAATTAGAGTGATATAAAGTGAAAAATTTATGCAAATTTTAAAATAATTAATTTGCTTTATGATTAGAACTTTTTAAACGCAACGCATTCAATACCACCAGCAACGAGCTCATCGACATGCCAATTGCCGCCATCCAAGGTGCTACCCAGCCCATTGCGGCTAGTGGTATCGCAACAACATTATAAATAATCGCCCAGGAAAAATTTTGATGGATAATTGTCTGCATTCGTTTTGAAAGGTTGATGGCTTCTGGTAATTGCGACAAATTCTCTGACAGCAAAATCATATCTGAGCTAGCTTGTGCAAGTTGAGACCCACTACCCATGGCAATTGAAACATCTGCTGCTGCGAGTACAGGGGCATCATTAACACCATCACCTACCATTGCTATAACGTTACCATTAGCCTGTAAGTTTTGTACGATTTCTAATTTGTCAGCAGGCAAGAGTTCTGCATGCGTATCATCACTATCAATTCCTATTTCATGTGCGACAGCCTCTACAGCTTGTTGGTTATCACCACTTAATAAACTGACTTTAATACCTTTTGCTTGTAGCTTTTGAATCGTTTGTTTCGCTTCTTTTCTAATTTCATCTTGTAGATAGAAAATAGCAAGCCACTCATTTCTTCTACCTAAAAAGACGACTGTGCTTGACGTTATATTTTTATCATCTGTGAGAAGATCTTTTGGTAGTTGACCAGCGAGCTCTTCAACATAGCTTTTTGTACCAATTCTGAAGCGTCTATTATCAAGTCTTCCTTCAACTCCACGACCTGATTCCGCACTAAGTTGTACTAGCTTCTCAGGTGTATTGGTGAGTTTTACGATGGCTTTAGCTATTGGATGCTCAGATGCTTTTTCTAGTCCTGCCGCGAGTGCTTCACATTCTTGTGTGGTTTTTTCACCCAAAACTTTGCTAGCAATCACTTTTAAGCGACCATGAGTTAATGTGCCCGTTTTATCAAAAATCACATGAGTAACTTTGGCAAGTGTTTCTAGTGCATGACCTCGAGTGGCTAATACCCCACGTTCCGTTAAATTACCTGTGGCGGCCGTGAGTGCGGCTGGTGTTGCCAAAGACAATGCACAAGGACAAGTAATCACCAATACAGACAATGCTACCCAGAAGGCGCGAGAAGGATCAATAAACCACCATGCCGCAAACACGGCTATCGCAATCAGGAGTAATAATATTACAAACCAAGCTGCACCTCGATCAGCAAATTTTGCAAGATTTGGTTTTTCACTTTGTGCGCGATCTAGCAAACGGATAATAGAAGACAGCATGGTACTATCGCCAAGCTTATCAACTCGCATGATGACTGGGCTCTCTACATTGACTGAGCCACCAATTAACCGATCACCCTCTGTTTTTAATATGGGTAAATTCTCACCTGTTAGCAATGATTCATTAGCACTGCTGGTGCCTTCTACTATTGTCCCATCGGCAGGAATTGTTTCGCCTGGTTTTATTAAAACCAAATCTTTTAAGGATAATTCACTGGCTGGAATAACCGTTTGGATTTCTTTACTCTTTTCATCTTTTTCTATTCGTGTCGCTGTTTGGGGGAGTAATCTTACCAAAGCATCAGCCACCTGCCCTGCTTTATGACGGGCACCCATTTCTAAAAAACGCCCCAGTAGTAAGAAAAATGTAAACATCACGACAGAATCAAAATAGACTTCTCCCGTATTCGTGACTGTCGCCCAGACGCTAGCAATATAAGCACTACCAATAGCCAGTGACACGGGAACATCCATGCCAAACACTCCACGTTTTAAATCTCGCAAAGCAGATGTAAAGAAAACACGAGAAGAATACAGTACAACGGGTGTGGTAATAATTAAACTTATCCAACGTAAGAAATTACGCATAGATTCTGTCATATCTGAATTTTCACCCAGATAGATAGCGATAGCGGGCATCATTACCTGCATCATTCCCATGCCTGCAAGCGCAATTCTTCTTAATGCTGCAGATTTTTCTTTTTGATGGAGGGTATCTAGACGGGCTGGATCGAAGGGGTGGGCGCTGTAACCTGTATTTGCAATGGTCTGCAATACATCACTGAGTTTAATCTTATCATTATCCCATTTTAAACTGGCACGATGCGTCGAGTAATTGACGCGAAAATCAATAACCCCTTCAAGTTGCTTGACGGTATGTTCGTTTAGCCACACACAGGCAGCACAGACAATGCCTTCTAATATTAAGGATGCTTCACGGATGGAGCCACCTTGATCATCATTTGCAAAGGATACAAAGCTCTCTTGAAGTGCATCATTATCATAAATTTGAAGTTCAGCGGGGATAAGGTCAGAAGGTTTATTCGATTTTGTGGTGCGATGCTTATAGAAATCGGTGAAGCCATTTTCAACAATAACCTGTGCAACTGACTGACAGCCCATACAGCACATAGCCTGATCTTTATTATCAATATTTACTGTATATGATGCACCTTTAGGAACTGGCAAACCACAGTGGAAGCAATCTTGAGACATACAATGTACTAACTAAATTCAAAACAACTAAAAACAGGGGGGGTGACAAATTTTACACGTATATCTATAAAATAACGTATAGATTTGTCACCCCCCCTCTTTTTGGGCATTTTGTAATTTATAATATGATACTTATCGAGCACGCTTTTCATCAACGTCTGGCTCACCATCAATACACTGTGGCGTGTGAATTTCACCATTAACTAAAGTAGATATTTCAGTTTCACCTTTTATTTCGTGATCATCATCGCCTTTGATGACATGAATCTTCATGGTCCAGCAACCCGCGAGAGGTAAGTTTACATCGACGCTATACTCACCTTTATTTGCTTCTTTTAAGGTATAGTGCTTATCAACAGTTCTATCAGATGAGCGCCTAAATTCTGCAGTGACTGTAGCATCACTTATCGGATTACCATATTTATCATTGGCAGTTAAACGAAAGGTAGAATTTTGATTAACTAATGGATTTGGCGTAACCCAGCCCCCACCTATTTTCCACCCACGCTGACGTTGTTTTTTTAATTTAATAACATAATTATCAAACTGTTTTTCTTCATCTTGAAGATTGTTAGAGACAGCACCCGTAAAGCTTGAACTTATATTTTCACTTATCTCATCACTAGCAGGTTTAGGTAATAATAACTTTGTAAGCCCACCTGCTAAACCTCCTGTAGCAGAAGAAATAATAAAGCTATCAACCGTTGCTAAAACAATAAAGAAAACAATAATCATACCAGGTATCCAATGCATTCCTTTCTTAATGCTCTCGTTACCTTCAATGTCTCTACGTTCTGCATGAACTGCTGTGATAATCCCTAAGCCGTAAGGAATCATCATGAAAAATGCAAAGTGGATTGCAAAAACATCAATTCCATCCCAGTGAGTAATGGCTAGAGGCATATAGATCAGCAACATTAAAGCCGCTGTTGCCAACGCAGACATTTTCCCACTCCAATGTATTACTTTATAAAAAATAAAGAATAAGGAAAAAGCGAGTAAAGAACCAAGCCCTAGAGTTAATACTAAATTGTAATTTTGCATAATAAGTTCTCTGTTAGAAGTATTTTTTAGGGGCTTATGAACTGAGTATCAATATAAATGGGTTCTTTCACTTCACCTTTTGTGGGTGTTAACACAAACTGGAATGCCGTATTTTTACTCTTGCTATCTGAGCGACTACGACGTACCTTCACAATAACACGTTGTTTCTCGTCAGGTTTTAAATAAACTTCCTTGATTTCACCCATATCCATATCAGCGCCTGACAAATCTTTTAATGAAACATCAAAGCTTGCATCATACATGGATTTATTATCAACTTTTAAAACATAGCGATTCAAGATACGACCATCCGACATCGTAACATACAAAGGGCTACGGATTTGCCTTGCTGTACCTTCAATAATCTTTTTACCACTCATGCTCCACATTAAAAAGGCAACTGCACCTAGCATAGCTAAGCCATATCCATAGGTTCTTAATTTAAAGAAATGGGTTTTACCGTGTTCAAGACCATTCTCAGATTCATAGCGGATTAAACCTCTATCCCAGCCACGTGCGTCCATAATCGTATCACAAGCATCAACGCACAAACCACATTGAATACAGGCATATTGCATACCATCACGTATATCAATACCGACGGGACAAACTTGCACACATAAACCACAATCTACACAATCACCTACTCCCGCATCTTTACGGCCTTCTAGTGTTTTGAGTAATTTTACAGGTTTTGCACGTCCGTTTATTCCTTCACCACGTTCTGGATCATAGGTTGGTATCAAGGTATCTTTATCGATCATCACGCTTTGGAAGCGTGAATAAGGACACACATGTTGACAAACTTTTTCACGCATTAACCCTGCTGCTAAATAAGTAGTCGCCATCAAACCAAAAGCGGAGAAATATGCGATTGAAGAGGCTTTACCAGTAAAAAAGTCAACAATGAGATCTGGTGCATAACCCCAATATAAAACAAATGTTAAGCCTGTCCAAAAAGCCAAGAACAACCAAATGAAATGCGTTAATCCTTTCTTTATTATTTTCTCAGAGTTCCATTTTTGCTTGTCTAAGCGTATACGTTTTACACGATCACCTTGTATCAACTTTTCTATTGTTCGAAAAGCATCTGTCCATAGTGTTTGGAAACAAAAATAGCCACAAAATGCACGACCTACCAATGCTGTTGAGAAAAAAAGTAATACAGCCGCGAGGAATAAAAGAGCAGCTAGCCAAAAAATATCTTGTGCATGAACAACCAAATCAAAGATATAGAACTTACGGGCTGTCATATCAAATAATATGGCTTGATCTTGACCCACTGGACGATCCCAAGGAATCCATGGCAAGATAAAATAGACCAAATAGGCTAGATATAACGTTACTGACTTGAATGAGCGAAAACGTCCTTTAACAGAACGAGGATGTATCGTTACAGACTCGGCAACAACTGGGATAGGGAAATCACTCATACCAATACTCATTTATAGATTTAAAAATGACAATAGTTTTAATACAGCCTAAGGAGAGCGTGATTAAGTCGATTAGAATTCAGCTTCGATAAATCTGTCGCTATTTTTCATGAAGTGAGACGTAATAGTCATTCTATTGCGCCGAACTTCGTGGAAAATAACGGCAGATTTAGCAAGCTGAAAATAATTAGACTTGATCAGGATCTCCCTAAATAGCCTATAGTGTAAACACATAAGGACTGCTAAAAAATGCTAAATATCAATTTGTAAAAACAAAAATGGTCGGATAATCCGACCATTTTTTAAACATCAAAACTAATGATACTAATTAGAACTTAATAACTTAAGGTAAGCTACGAGTACTTTTATCTCATCATTTGATAAACGTGATTCCCATGCAGGCATTTCACGTTTAATACCATTTTTTATAACCATTTTAACAGCATTAACCTTTTCATCGATAGTAGTGGCTGCAGGTACGTTTGCCTGCGTCCATATTTTATCTGTTAAATTAGCTGCACCTAAGGCCTTCATACCAACACCTGTGGGAGTATGACAACCTGAACAGCCTTTAGTGTGAAATATTTTGTCACCTTTAGCCACCAAGTCTGGATTAACTTCTTCTTCACCAGAAAGGCTCAAAACATAATTAGCTGCTTCTGTTCTTTCTTCTTCAGTTAACGACATAGCATGAGAAGGCATATTACCTTTTCTACCTTTTCGAATGGTTAATTCAATATCGGCAGTATCACCGCCCCATAACCAAGCATCATCAATAAGGTTAGGATAGTGACCAATTACACCTTGACCACCCGCTTGGTGACAAGCCGCACAGTAATCACCAAAAATACCTTTACCGTAAGCCAATACAAACTGACTTTGTTGAGCATCTTTAATAACAGAGGCTAAAGGTGTTGCTGCAACCTTTTTCACCATTACTTGGCGCTTTAATTCATTGGGATCATTTTGCATTTCATGTGCTAATAGTGCACGAGTATTCCAATGTGTTGTTATTTCTTTGCCACCACCAACAACTTTTTTGCCATCAACAATAGCATCAGCCTTATAGGTTATTTCACCAGTACCTTTTAAATAACCTTTTTCTGCCAAACCTGTTGGCCAACTTGGATAAATAATAAAGTAGACAATGGTAAATACAATCGTGCCGTAAAACGCCCATAACCACCACGTAGGTATAGGATTATTGAACTCCATTAGAGTGTCATCCCACACGTGTCCCGTTGTTTCTACACCTGTTAATGGATCTTTAATTACTTTATGTTCAACTTTCTTTTCTATATCAGCCATTATTTCTTCTCACCTGCTGTATTGGAGTTTGTACCTTTATTTTGATTCTGATTTGGTATCATATCGTTATCATCATCAAGAAAAGGAATATTACGATATGTTTCGAAACGCTCACTGCGTTTTTTACTGCCATAAACGTAAAGTAAAATGGCAATGAACGTCACCACGAAAATAACTAGCGTAACGCTTTTGTTATTTGCCATGACCATAAACCAATCGAAAATATCATTTAGCATATTTGTACCTTAGTGTGCGTATCTTCAAAAAGACTCTTATCTGAATTTGATGAATTCAGCTTCGTCATGCTTACTGAAATCAATCATAGTTCCGAGAATTTGCAAATAAGCAACTAGAGCATCCATTTCACTTAATTTATCAGGATTACCATCAAAGTTACCTAGCTTGGCATCTTTCATTAAATTCTTTTCTGCTGAATTGATATCAAGTTTTTTAGCAACACTTTCTCCAAACTTCTCTACATTAGCGTCATATTCAATTTTTGTTAATGAGTATGGAACACCAACCTTTTTCAAGGTTTTCATTTTAGCTGTCAGATCTGATATATCTAAATCATTTTCTTGCAACCAAGGGTAATTTGGCATGATTGATTCGGGCACTACAGAGCGAGGAGCAATTAAATGCTTAGCGTGCCATGCGCTAGAATATTTACCACCTACACGAGCAAGATCAGGTCCACGACGCATAGAACCCCATTGGAATGGATGATCGTATTGTGATTCAGCCGCAAGTGAATAATGCCCGTAACGTAATGCTTCATCTCTAAAGGGACGAATCATTTGTGAATGACAGGTATAACAACCTTCACGAGTGTAAATATCGCGACCTAACTGCTCTAATCCTGTATACGGACGTACTGCATCTTTACCATCAGCATTTTTAACATCTTCTACAGTACCTTCAATATAAAACAAAGGTACGATTTCAACTAAGCCACCAATACTGATAGCCGCTAAGGTAAAAACAATCAGCAAGGCCGCATTTGTTTCAATACTTTCGTGTTTCATCATAATATTTTCTCCTTATGCCTTAGCCGTTGCTGCTACTGTATTTTCGACAGTGTCACGACGAGTGATAGTTAAGTAGATATTCACTAACATGAATAATAAACCGGTCACTATAAACATGCCTGCAATTGCACGCGCTACTAACGGACCATGCATAAAGGCTACTGTTTCAATAAAGCTATATGCCAAGTTTCCGTACTCATCAAATGCTCTAAGCATCAATCCTTGACCAATCCCTGACACCCACAATGCTGTGATGTATAGCAAAATTCCGATAGTTGTGAGGAAGAAATGAATGTATACCATTTTCAAACTATACAATGTTGTATTCCAAAGTCTTGGAATCATGTGATAGAAAGAACCGAAGGTAACCATAGCAACCCAGCCTAGCGCACCTGAGTGTACATGCCCTACTGTCCAGTCTGTGTAATGTGATAATGCATTTACACTTTTAAGTGCCATCATTGGTCCTTCAAAGGTAGACATACCGTAGAATGATAATGATGTAATTAAGAACATCATGATTGGATCTGAACGTAACTTATCCCATGCACCTGACAGTGTCATGATTCCGTTGATCATTCCACCCCATGAAGGCATCAATAACATAATTGAGAATGCTGCTGCTAGAGAAGAAGTCCAATCAGGAATTGCTGTCCAATGTAAATGGTGAGTACCAACCCACATGTACATAAAGCTTAACGCCCAGAAGTGAATAATAGAAAGGCGGTAAGAATAGACAGGACGCCCTGCTTGCTTAGGAACAAAGTAATACATCATTCCTAAGAATGCCGCTGTCAAGAAGAAACCAACCGCATTATGACCATACCACCATTGCGTCATGGCATCCTGTGCACCAGAGAATAAACTGTATGACTTAGTACCAAAGAAGCTTACTGGAACTGCAAGGTTATTAAATATATGTAGTAAGGCTACAGCTAATATAAAGCTAATGAAGAACCAGTTAGCAACATAGATATGTGGCTGATTACGTCTTAACAAAGTCATCACATAAACAAGGAAGTAAACAACCCAAACGACTAGAATGATTAAATCAACATACCATTCAGGCTCAGCATATTCTCTACCACCCGTGATACCCATTAAGTAACCGATACCCGCTAGTGTAATCGCTAAGTTCCACCCCCAGAAGGTGAAGTTAGCAAAACCAGTACCCCAAAGCCTAGTTTGACAAGTTCGCTGTACAATATAGTAAGACGTTGCAAACAATGCATTACCACCAAAACCAAATATAACACCGCTGGTATGCAACGGACGTAAGCGACCAAAAGTTATCTGGGCTATATCAAAGTTCAAAAATGGCCATGCCAATTCTGATGCGATATAGGTGCCTGCGGACATCCCTGCAAGACCCCAAAATAATGACATGATTGCAAATTTCTTCACTATGTCATAGTTGTACTGCTCTACAGGGCTAGCTGCTGTACTTGCCATTTTAAAAACCTCAACTTAAAAAAACTGAACTAAATGCTCATTGTTAACATGTATCTAATAGCTTAGATCTCCATCAAAACCATTTCTACATTAGCATCCTCTAATAATTGGTGCGAGAATACATTAAATTTAATAAAATATAAAACAGAATCAGCCTGTTATTTGTACATTACTATTGATCACAGCTCTGATTTGTAAAAAGTTGATGTAGATCAATCCTATTAGGTTTCTCTCAAATAAATTTTACCAGAAATATACCAACTCCAAACTTCAATGAAAAATCTCTGGCATGAAACAAGAATTAGCAAACAAGTCTCTTTGCTTTTTACCCCTAATCACGTATAAGACGATTTAAATCAGATTTAAATCTAAAATATCAAGTAGAAACGGTAAACAACATGGATATTACCCCACAAATCACACAGTTACTTAAAGAACGAATTCTTATTCTTGATGGTGCAATGGGCACAATGATTCAACGTCGAAAGCTTGAAGAAGCTGACTACCGTGGGACGCGCTTTGCTGATTATCACATGGATATTAAAGGTAACAATGATCTTTTATCCATTACAGCACCCCATATTATTCGTGAAATTCACGAAGAATATCTGGAAGCTGGCGCTGATATTTTAGAAACAAATACCTTTAATGCTACCCGTGTAAGTATGGCGGATTATGAGATGGAAGATCTCGCTTACGAATTAAATGTAGCAGGTGCACGAGTAGCTCGAGAAGCTGCAGATAAATATTCCACACCTGACAAACCCCGCTTTGTTGCTGGGGTTCTTGGCCCAACCAGTAAAACCTGTAGCATGTCACCTGACGTTAATGACCCTGGTTTTAGAGCAATAACCTTTGATGCATTAGTTGCTGACTACAGCGCGTCAACCAGAGGTTTAATTGAAGGTGGTGCAGATATTATTCTTATCGAAACTATCTTTGACACCCTAAATGCAAAAGCAGCTATTTTTGCAGTTAAAACCGTTTTTGAAGAAGACAGTATTGAACTACCGATAATGATTTCGGGCACGATCACTGATGCATCTGGTCGTACTTTATCGGGTCAAACTACCGAAGCTTTCTATAACTCGTTGATTCATGCCGAACCCTTATCTATTGGTTTAAACTGTGCCTTAGGTCCTGATGCTTTACGTCAGTATGTTCAAGAGTTATCACGTATCAGCACAGCTCATGTTTCAGCTCACCCAAATGCAGGTTTACCTAATGAGTTTGGTGAATATGATCTTGAACCAATTGAAATGGCAGAACATATTAAAGAATGGGCTACAAGTGGATTCCTTAATATCGTTGGTGGTTGTTGTGGGTCAAGTCCACAACATATAAAAGCCATTGCCGATGCCGTTGCTGATATTAGCCCACGCGCAACTCCTGATATTCCCATTGCTTGTCGTTTATCCGGTCTTGAACCTTTTAATATTGATGCTGATAGCTTATTCGTTAATGTTGGTGAGCGCACAAATGTTACAGGTTCCGCACGCTTTAAACGCCTCATAAAAGAAGAAGATTACGACACAGCTTTAGAAGTTGCTCTGGAGCAAGTTGAAAATGGCGCTCAAGTCATCGATATCAATATGGATGAGGGCATGCTCGAATCCAAAGATGCAATGGTGCGCTTCCTTAACCTTTGCGCCGCAGAACCTGATATTGCGCGCGTACCCGTTATGGTCGATTCTTCTAAATGGGATATAATCGAAGCAGGTCTTAAATGCATTCAAGGCAAAGGTATTGTGAATTCAATTTCTTTAAAAGAAGGCGAAGAGAACTTTATTCATCAAGCTAAATTAATAAAACGTTATGGTGCTGCTGCAGTTGTAATGGCATTTGATGAAGATGGACAAGCTGACACCTATGAGCGCAAAGTTGAAATATGTACCCGCGCTTATAACGTATTAATGGAAAAAGTTAACTTTCCTCCACAAGATATTATTTTTGATCCGAATATTTTTGCGATTGGCACGGGTATTGAAGAACATAACAACTACGCAAATGACTTTATCAATGCGACAAGAACGATAAAAGAAACACTACCTCATGCAATGATTTCTGGAGGCGTTTCGAATGTCTCATTCTCATTTCGTGGTAACAATCCTGTTCGTGAAGCAATCCATTCTGTTTTTTTATACCATGCAGTAAAGGCAGGTATGGATATGGGCATTGTCAATGCAGGTCAACTTGTTGTTTATGATGACATTCCTAAAGATCTTCATAAAGCGGTAGAAGACATGGTGCTCAATACAGACCCTGATGCCACCGAAAGACTAATGGAAATTGCACCCAATTTTGTAGGTGATGGCTCACAAAAAGAATCAAAAAAAGATTTAGAGTGGCGTACATGGCCTGTTGAAAAGCGCCTGTCTCATGCTTTAGTGAAAGGTATTGATGCTTTTATTGATGAAGATACTGAAGAAGCACTTAAAAATCTAAAACGCCCTATTCACGTAATTGAAGGGCCATTAATGGATGGCATGAACGTAGTCGGCGACTTATTTGGTGCCGGTAAAATGTTTTTACCACAAGTTGTTAAGTCAGCTCGTGTTATGAAAAAATCAGTAGCTTGGTTAGAACCGCACCTTATCGCAGAGAAAGAAGGCTGTGAAATCAGTACTAACGGTAAAATTCTCATGGCTACCGTAAAAGGGGATGTACATGACATTGGCAAAAATATTGTAGGCATCGTACTACAATGTAACAGCTATGAAGTGGTAGACCTCGGCGTCATGGTACCAACTGACAAGATATTGCAAACAGCCCGTGATGAAGGTTGTGACATTATTGGTTTATCAGGTCTAATTACACCATCACTGGATGAAATGGTTAATGTGGCGACTGAAATGGAACGCCAAGGCATGGGTTTACCACTCATGATTGGTGGTGCTACAACCTCAAAAATTCATACCGCCGTTAAAATAGATCCTAAATATCATGGCAGTATCGTTTATGTGCCAGATGCATCTCGCGCAGTTGGTGTTGCAGGAAATTTAATATCAGATGAAAATAAAGCTAGTTTTCATCAAGAAATGAAAGATGAATACGAGGCCATGCGTGTTAAACGAGCAGCCAATCAACGTGTGAAAAAGACAGCAACACTTGAACAAGCACGAGCTAATAAAGTCAAAATAGATTGGGATAACTACCAACCACCAAAACCAGCAATACTTGAGGGTAAAATTGAGAGTGATCTCATCGCAGGAGACTATAGTTTTGAGCAATTAGATAACGGTGGTGTGCTATTAAAGTTTGAAGATTTTCCATTAGACAATCTTGCAGAAGTATTTGATTGGACACCGTTCTTTAGAAGCTGGGAGTTAGCAGGACGTTACCCTGCCATCCTAAGTGATGAAGTTGTTGGCGAAGAAGCCACTAAATTATTTGCTGATGCAACCGAAATGCTAGAAAAAATTATCGAAGAAAAATGGTTTTCAGGAAAAGCCGTTTTAGGGTTCTTCCCAGCCAACAGCACCAACAATGATAATATTGAATTATTCACAGATGAATCTCGAGAATCATCTCACACCACTCTGCATCATATTCGTCAACAAATGGATCGCACTACCGCTGACAAAAACAAACAACAGCCTAACTTTTGTTTAACTGATTTTATGGCACCCATCGATTCTAATACAAAGGATTGGTTAGGCGTATTCGCCGTAACAACAGGTTTTGGTGTTGAAGAACGAGTTAAAGCCTTTCAAAAGGAGTTTGATGACTACAATGCTATTTTATTAGAAGCACTGGCTGATCGATTTGCAGAAGCGCTAGCCGAAAAAATGCATGAGCTAACGCGAAAAGTCTTCTGGGGTTATGGCGCTGATGAAGACCTAAGCAATGAAGAAGTAATCAAAGAAAGATACCAAGGTATTCGCCCTGCCCCAGGCTATCCCGCTTGCCCAGAACATTCTGAAAAAGGAATACTATGGGAGTTACTCCAACCTGATGAACGCATTGGATTAAAAATTACCGAGTCTTTTGCTATGTGGCCTGCAGCTGCCGTTTCTGGCTGGTATTTCTCGCACCCAGATTCACGATACTTTGGCACAGGAAAAATCCAACGTGATCAGGTTGATGATTATGCTAAGCGCAAAGGATGGACTATTGATGAAGCTGAAAAATGGCTGGGTCCAGTGCTAGGATACGATGCATAAATATTACAGCATTCAATAGTAGATTTTTGTCACCCCCCCTGTTTTTAGCTGTTTTGTAATATCTCTAGAAAGAACTTACAAAATGACAAAAATAGTGGGGGGTGACAAAATAATGATGTGTTTAATTAAGGAAAATGATTAATCTCCTACTATCACAAAGTACCTACTTTAAAATCAAATTTATCCTGCCCATTTCGACTAGGTGAACCTAAAACATTAAATGTCGATCCAGATGGGTCTTTAGCAAAGCCATGACAGTAAAATTCTAATTTATGCTGCTCGTTTACATGTACAGTTGCCGCAGAACTTAAATTACAATTTGGCATATTCTGTCTTGTTGAAAATGCACTTATGGGAGCTAACTGTAGCTGGCCGTTTTGCTTTACAAGTTTTGACAAACGCCAGTAACCATTACCTGTCATAGTTCCTAAGCCTTTAGAGTCTCCTGTTGTATGTACGCTATAAATATCACCTGTTCCACACTCGGTGATCAAGGATACGTTTTCGGAATAACCCAGTATTTTTGGCCAATTTGCTGGCATGACTGATCGAGATTTATTAATCAAGGCTAGTCGTTGTGGCGTATTATTATTCATCTTAAGTTGATAAAAATAGTTATAGCGTGGACGACTATCTTGGCTACCAGGGCCTGAAGTCAACACTAACAAATTATTATTCGAAAGTTTTAACAAACCTAATCCACCACCATAACCAAATCGAGCTTTTGGCGTTATTCTTATTTCTTTTGTTCGAGTTTGATTGGGTGAATTTATATCTTTAAAGATTAGCTTTCCTGCATCACCATAAACAAGATAATTACCAATGACTTGAATACCACTGGGGTGAGCACCTTGCGTTTTTTGTAGAGAAGAAAGACTTTTACGTATCCCATTTTGTGAAACAACAAATACACCACCCTTGCGACTATTGCTATGAGTACCTACATAGGGAAAACGGTCTGAATTTGTACGTGCAAAACCTTGAATATGCTTATTGGGAATTCCTAAAGGGTATGCTGGCTTTCCATCAAAAATATCTAATGGACGAATACCATGAGGAGGATATTTCTTAGCCCAAGTAAAGCCCCATGATTGTTTACGCCATTTTAATTGCCCTGCAACCGCACGACTAAATTGCTGTTGAACATTAGCGGCACAAACATTGCAATCAACCGCACCTCGCTTACAACGCGTATCACCCTTTACATAATTTAAAAATGTAAATTTGTTGTTTATAGCTAGTGTTGAGTTTCCTTTTGATATAGAAGGCTTAGGTGCTGTTGTCGTGACATCATAAATAACGGTACTTGAGATAGTGCCTTTTATATTGGGTGCAGTATTGGTACTTTTAGCAATTACTCCTAGCGCACCATTTCCATGACGATGCCTTACTCCTTCTTTTGGCAGCGAATGCTGATGAATACGCCCATTATGTGAATGAAAAACAGATGGACTAGGTATTGCTAAATTAACTTGTGTTAGAAATACTAGTGCTAAAAAAATAAACCCTTTCATATTCTATTCCTAAGCTTCCATTGCTCTTAATTTATTTGTTTGATTCTCTTGCCAAACGATCCTGCTCACGTAAATGCGCCAGCTTCTCACCAATTTTAAGTTCTAAACCGCGCGGTACAGGCTCGTAATAGCGTTGTTCACCCAACTCCTCAGGGAAGTATGTTTCACCAGCGGCATAGGCATCATCTTCTTGATGCGCATAACGATAGTCTTTGCCGTAATCCATCTCTTTCATTAAACTGGTTGGTGCATTGCGCAAATGCATGGGTACATCCAAAGATCCAGAGTTTCTTGCATCAGACATCGCTTGATTATAAGCAGCATAAACAGCATTACTTTTAGGGGCTGATGCAAGATAGATGAGTGCTTGGGCAATTGCTAACTCACCTTCTGGGCTACCGAGTCTCTCAAAAGTTTGCCAAGCATCCATTGCAATAGATAAACCGCGCGGGTCAGCATTACCAATATCTTCGCTAGCCATACGCACTACCCGTCTTGCGATATAAATAGGATCACATCCTCCATCAATCATGCGGCAAAACCAATATAATGCGGCATCTGGATTACTACCACGTACACATTTGTGTAGGGCAGATATTTGCTCATAAAAGAGATCACCGCCTTTATCAAACCTGCGTACGCCTTCGCTGGCGATCTCTTCAATCGTTTCTAGTGTAATTCGTTTATCTTTGGCAAGATCGGTAGCGATTTCTAACCAGTTTAAACCACGTCTTGCATCTCCATCTGCTGCTTTGGCTAAAAAATCTAAAGCTTCTGGGTCAATCTTGAGCTTAAATTTACCGAGTCCACGTTCTTCATCGCTAATAGCTGATTGCAGGATTTTTTTAATATCATCAACGGTTAGCGCGCGTAAAATATAGGTTCGCACACGTGATAACAGTGCATTATTAAGCTCGAATGAGGGGTTTTCGGTAGTTGCACCAATAAAACTAAACGTACCATCTTCAACATGCGGCAAAAAGGCATCTTGCTGAGATTTATTAAAACGATGCACCTCATCCACAAACAAAACCGTATTACGCCCATCTAACTCATGGTTCTGTTTAGCCAACTTTACTGCTTCGCGTATATCCTTAACACCCGATAATACTGCCGACATGGTAATAAACTCAGCACCGCTGTAATGCGCAATCAAACGTGCAAGTGTCGTTTTTCCTGTACCCGGTGGCCCCCAAAACAGCATAGAGTGAAGCCGATCTTGCTCAATGGCAGCACGCAACTGCTTACCTTCACCAAGAATATGTTGCTGACCGACGTACTCTTCTAAAGTATGTGGGCGCATTCTTTCGGCTAGAGGCTGGTTATCTGAATGATTTTTTATCACAGGTAAATTCTACCCTAAATTAAACAGAGGCTCTATTTAATTAGAAACACAAAGTTTTATTCTGTAATTGAATTTAACTACAAAAGATAAACCACTGCTTCTCATAGACTTGTTAGTTATAATCTTCAAGAAAATGAACTTGTGTTAGAAATAACATACTAAGACAAAAACAAAGCGCACATTAAAATCGGGTTCAAAGGGGAAGTAAATGGAATTTAATACAACAATAAATAAAATAGCTATTCTTACACTATTTAGTGCAATGTTATCGGCTTGTGGCGGCAGTGAAAGTACAGCTCCTAGTGTTGATACAACACCTCCTGATACACCAAGCTCTCTAAAGATATTAGCATCAAATAATGGATCAGTAACAGTAACTGGACTAGCTGAAGTTAACTCAACAGTAACGGTTACTTTTCCTGATGGGGCTCAATCAAGCGCTACAGCTGATTCTAACGGTATAATTAATTTTTCGATAAGCAGCAACCCCTCTCAACCTAGCGGTGATATTTCAATTTTCAGTACTGATACACAAGGCAATGCCTCAGAACCTACAATTATCACGGCAAAAGCTGTCACAAAATCACTTTATTTAGCAACGGGCACTATGCCCGTACTTTCTTTCAAACCCTCACTAGGTATTAATACAGAAGCGCCTCAAGGTGGCGCTGATACAGCGGGTATGCCGATGCCTTTTGTTGATATCTTTAGAACTGCGCGCCCATTTAAAGAATTATCACCATCTGGAACACAGTTTGATATTAATGGCTGGCCAACAGAATTTGCCATGGGACAAACCTATGCAAAGACAAAATTACTTCAAGGAACATTAGATAATTCCTTGCCCGAAGGACAATACACCGTTCTTTATGATGGCGTCGGTAAACTGGAATTTAGTGGCTCTGTTTCAAACGTGCAAAAAATAGCTGCGCAAAATAAATATACTATTAATTTAACGCTTAATGATTTTGATAGCGAAAATGAAGTTGCAGCAGCTGACACCAATGCATTTAACATGAATATCAAGGAAATTACTTCTGGTGCTGGTAATTATATGACTAATATTCGCATCATCATGCCTGGCGGAACCTGTACGGGCAATCCATTTATACGCGTAGATGAAACAGACACTTGCCCTAATGGCACAATTTACCAATCTTTTGAAGAGCGCCTATTAGCAGACCGAAATACAATTATTTTCAATCCAGACTATTTGATGTTTTTAAGAAACTTTAAAGTTATTCGCATGATGAATCTAATGGAAGCAAGTCTTAAAAAGCTTTGTTACACCGCACAAGACTGTCCTGCTGGAGTTGGTACTTGGAATCACCGTGCTAAATTAGATGATGCTGTTTGGGGTGGTAATGATGGTAGAACGGCCGATGAAGATCATAAAGGTGTACCTATAGCCGTAATGATTACGCTTGCGAATACTCTACAAAAAGATATTTGGGTCAATATGCCTCATATTGCCAGTGATGAGTATGTTACAAATTATGCGACACAAGTTAAGGCAGGTCTTGACCCCTCTTTGAAAGTGTATCTTGAATATTCAAATGAAGTTTGGAATAACGGTTTTGCAGGCTATGCCTATGCTGTTTCTGAAGGAAAAAAACTCGGCTTAGATACGGTACCGCAACAGTTTGTAGGAAGTAATCGTGATGGCGATTATTTTGCAAGGCTACGTTATTACAGCTTACGAGCTGTACAAATCTTTGATCTTTGGGAAGCTCAATATGGTGCTGGTAATACACAGCTCGTTCGAGTTTTAGGCTCATTTATTGGGGATAAGGTACTAACCGAGCAAATGCTTAAAACCGTATCACCAAACAAGGTAGATGCTATAGCTATTGCACCTTATTTCTTCGGCTGTCCGTATGAAGCTATCTGTATCGATGCTCCAAACACACTATTAACTGCAACAAGTGTAGATGATATTTTTGCTACTTTAGATCAATCAGGCACTATTGATGTAAAGTCTATTGATGGAACAATCGATGCGGTAAAAAACCAACTAACAATTACCAGTCAATACGATAATATTAAGCTTGTAAGTTACGAAGGTGGTCAACATCTTGTGACGGGGGTTTTAGGTGACCAAGTCACTCCTGCAGATCAAATACGTCTAAGAAAACTCTTTAATGAGGCAAACCGTGACCCACGTATGAAAGCAAGATATCTTAGGTTTTTAAATGCATGGAAAGATTTATCAAGTCAAGGTACAACACTGTTTACACTTTACACGCTCCCACAATCTTTTTACCGCTACGGTAATTTTGGCATTAAAGAACATCTCAATAAAACTCGCGCAGAATCACCTAAGTTTGATGGTGTAATGAGTTTTCAAGAGAGTGTTGGGAATTGTTGGTGGGATGAGTCAGGCTGTACGCCTTAAGGAGAAACTGATCAGCCCAACAAGATAAGATCAGAGAATATAGCTAATATTTGTCACCCCTGTATAAACTCACTACTGTCCGAGATAATATATCAAATATAAAGCTCCCTTTGAAAAGCCTTTAATTCTTGATTGTATTGCCTTCGTTTCCGTATCATTTCATCTTCAACGATGGGTCGTTGAAATAAGCCACTTC
>Ga0256840_1001910_pt1 | contig 18886 bp, 16 predicted proteins | sample 355202metaG_FD_185969 | JGI IMG/M metagenome (GOLD analysis project Ga0256840, IMG submission 185969) | Hydrothermal vent microbial communities from Mid Atlantic Ridge, Atlantic Ocean - 355-202 | ecosystem: Environmental > Aquatic > Marine > Hydrothermal vents | place: Atlantic Ocean: Mid...
AATTTAAAGAAAATGATGAATAAATTAAAATTGGAACTTAAAAAAATATTTACGTATTTAAAATTCCTTTTTTTTAAGCAAAATTATGTTTTTAAATTTTGACTTCATAAGGAACGACTAGTTAGATAGTGGAGGAAAAAAGTCCGTAATAATTATTTTACTACGGACTTTTAAAGACTAAATAAGTTTAAAGAAGGATATTATTACTCAAAATAATTAAAACTACGATTTGGGTCTAAATTTAATAGTGTTTCGTAGATCAACTCAATAACGCCTTCTACATCATCTTTATGTACCATTTCAACAGTGGTATGCATATATCTTAAAGCTAATGAAATTAAGGCACTTGGTACGCCTCCGTTAGAGTAAGCGAACGCATCCGTGTCAGTACCTGTTGCTCTGGATGAGGCGTTACGTTGGATTTTAATATTGTTTTTCTCAGCAGTATCTTCAATTAAATTACGTAATCTATTATGAACAGCCGGAGCATAACCAATTACCGGTCCTTCACCAGATTTTGTTTCACCTTGTGTTTTTTTATCAATCATTGGTGTTGTTGTATCATGGCAAACATCGGTGATGATGGCTACGTTTGGTTTAATGGTTTCGGTAATCATTTGAGCACCTCGTAACCCGATTTCTTCTTGAACGGAATTTGTGATGTATAAACCAAAAGGCAATTTTTTATTATTTTCTTTTAAAAGTCTTGCAACTTGTGCTATCATAAAACCGCCCATTCGATTATCAATTGCTCTACAAACAAAGTGATTTTTGTTTAAAACCATAAATTTATCCGGATAAGTAACAACACAACCTACATGAATACCTAATTTATGTACTTCTTCTTTACTTCGGCAACCAACATCGATAAAAATATTATCCAATTTTGGTGCTTTTTCATTAGCACCTTTTCTAGTGTGAATAGCTGGCCATCCAAAGACACCTTTAATAATTTCGCCTTTTCTGGTATGGATATTTACTCTTTTGGATGGTGCGATTTGATGATCTGAACCACCATTTCGGATAACGTAAATAAAACCGTCATCGGTTATGTAATTAACATACCAAGAGATTTCATCTGCATGCCCTTCGATTACAACTTTAAAGTCGGCATCCGGATTTATCACGCCAACAGCCGTTCCGTAGCTATCAGTAATAAACGTATCTACGTATGGTTTTAGGTAATCCATCCATAATTTTTGCCCTTGAACTTCGTAACCCGTTGGTGATGGATTGTTTAAGTATGCTTCTAAAAAAGCCATTGCTTCTTTGGTTAGTATTTTATTTTTTGCCATAATGTAAATTTTAATTTTGTACGAAATTAACAATAATTAAACGATTATTACTTTAAATCCGCAAAAGTATTTCTACTGCAAAGCCAAATTGCACGTCATTATTTGCAATGCTCATTTTTCGATACTCACCATAACAAATGCTATGTTTGCGTGTCTCAAAATTGCGATACACCAATACTAACATGCATTTTGACTTTTCGTTACGAAAACCTTTGCGGATTTAAGGTATTATGTTATTTTTGGAATGATTTTAGCAGACCTTAATGTATGAAGAAAATTTTTATTGTTGTTTTTTTGATGTTGTCTTTTATGCTACACGCTCAAAAAAAAGTGCGTGATACTATTATTGATGATAAAGTTTTTATTGAGGGCGATTCTATCGAATTTACTTTGGATGAGGTTTATTTATTTAAAAAATTACATTTTAAAAATAAAAAGGAACGTAACTACTATTACTGGTTTTGGAAAAAAGTGCATAAAGCTTATCCTTACGCAATGCAAACAGCAAAGATTCTTAATGATATTGATGCGAATTTAAAAAAGATAAAATCAAAAAGAAAAAAACGAAAGTATATAAGAAAAGCACAAAAATATTTAAAGGAAGAATTCTCAGATCAATTAAAAAAATTAACTCGTACCGAAGGGAAGGTTTTAATTAAATTAATCCATCGACAAACCGGAAAAACAGTTTTCGATTTAATAAAAGAATATCGAAGTGGTTGGAAAGCGTTTTGGTATGATTCTACTGCACGATTATTTGATTTGTCATTAAAGAAAGAATACCATCCTAAGAGTAATGATTTTGATTTTTTAATTGAAGATATTTTGCAGCGTGCTTTTAGTAATGAATCTTTGACTAAGCAAGAAGCTAAAAATCCGGTAGATTATATGGATTTAAGTAAAAAATGGAAAAAAATAGATATAATTAAGGTAATTGATAATCGTTAATAAATTTAGATAATACCTTCTTTTATTAATTCGTGAATATGAATGATACCTTTATATATATTGTTTTTTGTTACTACAAGTTGCGAAATATTATTTTCTTCCATTAAATGTAAGGCGTCTATTGCCATTGCATCGTAATCAATAGTTTTAGGATTTTTACTCATAATGGAATTGGCTGTTATGCTGTTAAAATCTGTTGTATCGCTTAACATTCTTCTAATATCGCCATCGGTTATGATGCCTTTTAGTGTGTTTTTTTTATCTAAAACTGCTGTTGCACCTAATCTTTTTTCCGAAATTTCGATAATAATATCTTTTAAAGGAGCGTTTTCGGTTACAACCGGAATTAAATTATTTTCCAATAAATTGCTTACACGTAAATAAAGTTTTTTTCCTAAAGCACCTCCGGGATGGTATTTGGCAAAATCTCTGCTGGTAAAGTCACGTAATTCCAACAAGGCAACAGCAAGAGCATCGCCCATTACCAATTGAGCCGTAGTACTGCTTGTTGGAGCTAAATTATTAGGACAAGCTTCTTTTTCTACATAAGTATTAAGAATAAAATCGGCATTTTTACCTAAAAAAGAATCTTTATTCCCTGTTATGGCAACAATTTTGTTATTATTATTCTTGATTAAAGGTACTAAAACTTTTATTTCGGGCGTATTGCCACTTTTTGAAATACAAATTACCACATCATCTTTTAAGATATTACCTAAATCGCCGTGAATGGCATCTGCCGCATGCATAAAGACTGCAGGTGTTCCGGTAGAATTTAAAGTAGCAACAATTTTGGTTGCAATGTTGGCACTTTTGCCAATTCCGGTAATAATTACCCTTCCTTTTGAATTTAAAATAAAATTAACAGATTTTTCGAAATCAGAGTCTAAAAAATGTATTAAATTCGCTATCGCTTTGCTTTCTTCTAAAATAGTTTGCTTAGCAATATTTAGAATGTCTTTATTTTTTTTCAAAATTTAGAGATTTATAATGAGAATAATTTGTATATTTAACCAAAGAAAAAGTGCATCAATCTAATTTTAGAAAGATTTGTTGCAAATGTATTTAAAAAAAATTAGATAAAAAAAGAATGAATCCCGTAAAAAACGATTTACACGTTGCCTTAAAAAAATATTTTGGTTTTGATTCCTTTAAAGGACTTCAAGAACCGGTGATAGAGAGTATATTATCCCGTAAAAACACTTTTGTTATTATGCCAACAGGAGGCGGAAAATCACTGTGTTATCAATTACCTGCATTAATGCAAGAAGGTACGGCAATTGTCGTGTCACCACTCATTGCATTGATGAAAAATCAAGTAGATGCAATTAGAGGTTTGTCTACCGAAAGAGGTGTGGCACACGTGTTAAACTCCTCCTTAAATAAAACCCAAATTGCAGAAGTAAAAAACGATATTGAACGAGGTGTTACCAAATTATTATATGTTGCTCCCGAATCTTTGATTAAGGAAGAATATGTAGAGTTTTTACAACGTCAAAAAATTTCTTTTTTAGCAATCGATGAAGCTCATTGTATCTCAGAATGGGGGCACGATTTTAGACCGGAATATCGAAATTTAAAAAATATTATTGATAAAATTGCCGATGTTCCGATTATCGGTTTAACAGCTACGGCAACGCCAAAAGTAGAATTAGATATTTTAAAAAATCTAAAAATGCCTGATGCTAATAGGTTTAAAGCCTCTTTTAATAGACCAAATTTGTTTTATGAAGTACGACCTAAAACAAAGGAAGTCAATAAAGATATTATTCGTTTTGTTAGAAAAAATAAAGGGAAATCAGGTATTATTTATTGTTTGAGTAGAAAAAAGGTAGAAGAAATTGCTGAGGTACTCCAAGTTAATGGTATTAATGCGTTGCCATATCACGCCGGATTAGACGGTAAGAAGCGTGCCAGACATCAAGATATGTTTTTAATGGAAGAGGTAGATGTAATTGTTGCTACTATTGCTTTTGGTATGGGAATCGACAAGCCGGATGTTCGCTTTGTAATTCACCATGATATGCCAAAAAGTTTAGAAAGTTATTATCAAGAAACCGGTCGTGCAGGTAGAGATGGAGGAGAAGGACATTGCTTGGCTTTTTATGCGTATAAAGATATTGAAAAATTAGAGAAATTCCTTTCCGGAAAACCGGTATCCGAACAAGAAATTGGTAATGCATTGTTGCAAGAAGTAGTTGCTTTTGCCGAGACTTCAATGAGCAGACGTAAATTTTTGTTAAATTATTTTGGTGAAGAATTTGATGAAGTCAATGGAGATGGTGCAGATATGGATGATAATACAAGAAATCCGAAACCGAAAAAAGAAGCAAAAGAGGATGTGGTAAAAGTATTGCAAGTAATTAGAGATACCAATCAAGAATTTAAAGCAAAAGAGGTGATCAATACCTTGGTAGGAAATTCTAACGCTCTGATAAAATCCAGAAGAATTGACGAAAAACCTTTCTTCGGAATAGGTAAAGATAAAGATGCAAATTATTGGATGGCATTAATTAGACAAATTTTGGTAACACCAATGTTGCATAAAGAAATTGAGCAATATGGGGTGCTTAAAATTACCGAAGAAGGTCTAAAATTTATTGATAATCCATCTTCTTTTATGATGACCGAAGACCACGTTTATAGTGAAGAAAAAATAGATGATATAGTTGATAATACTAAAGGTTCGGGTAATGCCACTGATGAAGTGTTGTTTAGGATGCTTAAAGATTTACGAAAAAAAGTTGGAAAGAAAAAAGGAGTTCCTCCGTTTGTTATTTTTCAAGATCCGTCATTAGAAGATATGACCTTAAAATACCCAATTACCATACAAGAATTATCAAATGTGCATGGTGTAGGTGAAGGGAAAGCTAAGAAATATGGGAAAGACTTTGTAGATTTAATTGCAAGATATGTAGAAGAAAATGAAATTGAAAGACCGGATGATATTATCATTAAAAGTACCGGTTCTAATTCCGCTTTAAAACTGTTTATTATACAGAACACCGATAAGAAAATTCCGCTTATTGATATTGCCAAAAGTAAAGGCTTAACAATGGAAGAATTGATTGATGAAATGGAAAGTATCGTTTATTCCGGAACAAAATTAAATATAGGATATTGCATAAATGAAATGATAGATGAAGAAGCGCAAGAAGATATTTTTGAGTATTTTATGGAAGCAGAATCCGATAAAATAGACTTAGCTCTAGAAGAATTTGAAGGTGAATTTGATATTGAAGAATTACGATTGATGCGAATAAAATTCATTAGCGAGGTTGGAAATTAATTTTTTTTAACGATAAAGGCGCTGGTAATACGTATTGTAATTTTTGTTACAGTTAAAACTGATAAAAATCAGCTTTTTTTAATGTTTTACTTGTTAAATTTGCAGTTATAATTATTTAAAATGGACGTAATATACATCATGATTCCGGTAAGTGTTATAATAGCTCTAGGCTTTTTGTATGTTTTTATACGTTCTGTAAAATCCGGTCAATACGATGATACCTACACACCTTCGGTGCGTATGTTGTTTGATGATGAATTAGTAAAAGAGGAAGATTCAAAAAAAAATAAATTAACTAAATAAATATAAATCAAATAATTAAATAATGGAGAAAGAACAATTTTATTATGACAACAAAATAGTAAAGCTATTTTTTTGGGCAACAATAGTTTGGGGTATCGTGGGGATGACCGTTGGGCTGATGGTTGCTTTCTTATTTTTATTTCCTAACTATATGGAAGGGATTCCATGGTTGAGTTTTGGACGTTTACGTCCGTTACACACCAATGCGGCAATTTTTGCTTTTGTAGGGAATGGTTTCTTTGTTGGGATGTATTATTCCATGCAAAGATTATTAAAAACAAGAATGTATAGTGATACTTTAAGTAAAATCCACTTTTGGGGCTGGCAGTTAATAATTGTAGCAGCAGCAATTACACTTCCTTTAGGAATGACTTCCTCAAAGGAATATGCAGAATTAGAATGGCCTATAGATTTAGCAATTACACTTATTTGGGTAGTAATGGGTATCAACATGATTGGAACCATGATTAAAAGAAGACAGCGACACATTTACGTTGCTATTTGGTTTTACATTGCTACGTTCGTAACTGTTGCGGTTTTACATATTTTTAACAATTTAGAAATTCCGGTAACAGCTTGGAAAAGTTATTCTGTATATGCAGGTGTACAAGATGCTTTAATACAATGGTGGTATGGGCATAATGCCGTAGCATTTTTCTTAACCACACCAATGTTAGGGTTAATGTATTATTTTGTGCCAAAAGCAGCAAACAGACCTGTTTATTCCTATCGATTATCCATTATTCACTTTTGGTCTTTAATCTTTATTTATATCTGGGCAGGTCCTCACCATCTTTTATATACAGCATTACCAAGTTGGGCTCAAAATTTAGGAACTGTGTTTTCTGTAATGTTAATTTTCCCTTCTTGGGGAGGTATGATTAACGGATTATTAACACTTCGTGGAGCTTGGGATAAAGTTAGAGAATCAGCAATATTAAAATTCTTTGTAGTTGCAATTACAGGTTATGGTATGGCAACTTTTGAAGGACCTATGTTATCATTTAAAAATGTAAATGCAATTGCTCACTTTACAGATTGGATTGTTGCTCACGTTCACGTTGGTACGTTAGCATGGAACGGTTTCTTATTAGCAGGTATGTTGTACTGGTTAGCTAAAAAATTATATAAAACGGAATTGTATTCTGAAAAATTAGCAAATGTTCATTTCTGGATTGGTACAATAGGTATTTTATTTTATACAATTCCTTTATATATAGCCGGATTTACACAAGCTTTAATGTGGAAAGAATTTAAACCGGACGGCACTTTAGAATATGGTAACTTTTTAGAAACAGTAACCGCTATTATCCCAATGTATTGGATGCGTGCTTTAGGAGGAACTTTATATTTAACCGGTTTTATCATTTTAGCATATAATATTTATAAAACGGCCAAACAAGGACAACCCGTTGAAGATGAATTAGCAGAAGCCGTACCGTTAAAACCAATTTCGCAATCTAGATTACAAGGCGAAGGTTGGCATGCTTGGTTAGAAAGAAGAGTAGTTTTATTTACTATCTTAACAACTGTTGCTATCTTAATTGGAGGTTTAGTAGAGTTTTTACCTTTATTATTGGTAAAATCAAATATTCCTACAATTGCTAGTGTTAAACCTTACACACCATTAGAATTAGAAGGTCGTGATATTTACATCCGTGAAGGGTGTAATAATTGTCACTCACAAATGATTAGACCTTTTAGAAGTGAAGTTGCTCGTTATGGAGAGTATTCTAAAGCAGGTGAATTTGTGTATGATCATCCTTTCCTTTGGGGATCACGTAGAACCGGACCGGATTTACACCGTATTGGTAAAAAATACAATTCAAACTGGCATTTTAACCATTTCTTAGATCCAATGAACACATCACCGATGGAAGATAAAATTTTAGGAACAACTCGTAATTTTATGCCAAAATATACTTGGTTCCATACTACTGATTTAGATTATAGTGATGTGCGTAAAAAAATGGAAGCGTTAAGAGGTGTTGGAGTACCTTATACAGATAAACAAATTGAAATTGCTCCATATCAATTAGAACAACAAGCTAAGGAAGTTGAACAAGAATTAAGACAAGATCCTGAGTATGTTAAAAATTATGGAGACAAACATATGGAGAAAAAAGAAGTGGTTGCTATTATCGCTTATTTACAGCGATTAGGAACTGATATTAAAAAAGCAAAATAATTTAATATGTTGAAATTTATTAAACAAAATCTGGAAACTATTGATGGAGTATCCATTTACCCTATAATTTCATTGGTGATATTTTTTACTGTGTTTATAGGAATGTTATTTATCGTCTTTAAAATGCGTAAAAGTAAATTGGACGAATTGGAAAAATTACCATTAGAAGATTAATAAATTAGGAAACTCAAGTTTAAAAAAAATATAAAATGAGCGAAAACAATCAAAATTTATCCGCATGGCAAAGGTTCCTTAAAAAGATAACTAAAGCCAATGAATTAGGAAAAGAAGAAGAAATAATGACTGACCATAATTATGATGGTATCAGAGAATTAGATAATGTATTGCCTCCTTGGTGGGTTGCAGGTTTCTATATAACCATTGCAATATCTGTTTTTTATTATATCATGGTATTTATGGGAAACTATAATCAAGAAAAAGAATATCAAGATGAAGTTGCACAAGCAAAAATTGAGCATGAAGCATGGTTAAAACAAGATATGAAAAATCATCCAGAAAAATATACCGAAGCAAAAGCTTATACAGATAAGGCTCATTTAGATAAAGGGAAAGAACTTTTTATGGCTAAAGGTTGTATCGCTTGTCACGGTATAGATGGTGGAGGAGGAATTGGTCCTAACTTAACAGATAATGTTTCCATCTTAGGATGTGATTTTAAATCTACTTTTAATACAATTTCAAAAGGTGGACGACCGGGAAAAGGTATGGTTGCTTGGGAGAGTTCTATATCTAAAGAAGATAGACAGTTACTTGCCAGTTACGTACTTTCTTTACGTGGAACAACACCAGCAAATCCAAAAGCTGCTGAAGGAGATAAAAAATGTGATTAATTTTACATAAAATTTTAAATTTAACTGTTTTTTATAGTTTTAGGTTACAAATGTTGCTTTATATAACTTGTTAAAGTTGTAAATTTGTACTTGTAAACTATAAAAAGCAGTTTTTTATTATAGATAATTAAATATCATGGGAAGACAAGAAAAAGAAGTATTTAGAGATTCCATAGGAACCATAAATGAAGAAGGAAAAAGAAATTTTATATTTCCTAAAAAACCAAAAGGAAAATACACCAATTACAGAACGTATTTATCGTGGATTTTATTAGCAATGTTAATTAGTTTTCCATTTATTAAGATTGATGGAAATCAATTTATGTTATTTAATTTAGCGGAAAGACGTTTTAATATTTTTGGGAAACCATTTTGGCCACAAGATTTTTATATTTTAGTAATTTCTATGTTGGTTGGTATTGTGTTTATCGTTTTGTTTACCGTTATTTTTGGGCGTATTTTCTGCGGATGGCTTTGTCCGCAAACCATATTTTTAGAAATGGTTTTTAGAAAAATTGAATATGCCATTGAGGGTGACCGTAACAAACAAATTAAATTAAATAAACAAGGTTGGACTAAAGAAAAAATAAGAAAAAAAGGTTTAAAATGGACAATTTTCTTTTTAATATCTTTCTTTTTTGCAAATATATTTCTTGCATATTTTATTGGAAGCGATGTGTTAATACAGCATATTAAAGAAGGACCTTTTAAACATTTGGGAACTTTTATAAAACTTCTTGTATTTACAGCTGTATTTTATTTTGTTTTTGCTTGGTTTAGAGAGCAAGTTTGTATTATCGTTTGTCCTTACGGAAGATTACAAGGTGTTTTATTAGATGAAAATTCCATTAATGTCGCTTACGATTTTAAACGTGGTGAAAACCGTAAAAAATTTCGTAAAGGAGAAGATAGAAAAGCATTAGGTTACGGTGATTGTATAGATTGTAACCAGTGTGTGGTGGTTTGTCCTACCGGAATCGATATCCGTAACGGAACACAATTAGAGTGTGTAAACTGTACAGCTTGTATCGATGCTTGCGATGAAGTAATGGATCGTATTGGTTACGAAAAAGGATTAATTCGCTATGCTTCCGAAAAAAATATTGAGGAAGGAAAACCTTTTGAATTCACAGGAAGACTTAAATTTTATACAGCCGTTTTATTAGTTTTAATAGGTCTTTTAGTATCCTTAATTTTCTTAAGAAATGATGTGGACGCCACGATTGTAAGATTACCGGGAAAAATGTATTATGATGAAGGTGATACAATCAAAAATGTATATACATTTAAATTAGTAAATAAAACCACACATGACTACAATGATATTGACCTAAAATTAATTGACCATAAAGGGAAAATTGAAATGGTTGGAGGAAATGTGAAGTTAGATAAACAAGCTCTAAAAGAAGGAACTGTTTTTGTTAAAATACCTAAAAATGAGTTGAAATCCTCTCATGAAAAAATTAAAATAGGAGTTTATTCAAATGGTAAAAAAATTGAAGAAGCCATAACAAATTTTCAAGGACCGGTTAAATAAAATAACTTTTTTGAATAGCGGTTTTAAAACCGCTATTCAATTTTAAATAAAACATCATGAAAATAAATTGGGGAACAGGTATTGCAATTGCATTAGTGGCATTTATGTTATTTATATTGTCTTTTGTTTATAAAACATTTACAAATACTAAATATGATCATCATATTGTTAGTAAAACATATTATAATGACGAATTAAACTACCAAAAAGAAATTGATGCAGAACAGAATTTAGAAAATTTAAGTTCTAAAATAGTTTTAAAAAATACCGATAAAGGTGTAGAAATTATTTTTCCGGACGAATTTAAAGATAAAAAATTAGAAGGTACAATTGATTTTCAACGCTCTGCTAATGAGAAATTAGATTTTAATATACCAATTAATGTGACTGATAATAAACAGTTTATTCAGGATGATAAATTAGTAAAAGGAATTTATATTGTAAAAATTAATTGGAAAACCGATGGGAAAACTTATCAATTTAAAGATAATTTTTATTACTAAATTAGATTCCTAAAACTTTATTTTATGTTTTATACGGCATTTTTGTTCGGACTTATAGGTAGTTTTCACTGCATTGGCATGTGTGGTCCAATTGCTTTTATGTTACCTTTAGATCGTGACAACAAAACAAAAATGGTTTTACAAACAGTAACTTATCACATAGGTAGATTATATGCTTATGCTTTGATTGGTTTGTTGTTTGGATTAGTAGGTAAAGGTCTATACATTGCCGGATTACAGCAAAATATTTCTATTTTAATAGGCGTTTTAATGATTTTAATCACCGTAATTCCTGTTAAAGTTTTTAACCAAACAAGAGTTACACAACCTCTTTATCGTTTTATTGGTAAAGTGAAAAAAAATCTAGGATTATACTTAAATAAAAAATCGTATATAGCTCTTTTCTTAACCGGATTTTTTAACGGATTTCTGCCATGTGGATTAGTGTATATGGCTTTATTGGGAGCAATAAATACTTCTAATGCAATCCAAGGAGCTTTTTATATGTTTATTTTTGGGTTAGGAACGGTGCCAATGATGACCTTAGCCGTTTTTGCCGGAAATTTTTTAAAATTGTCTATTCGTAATAAAATCCAAAAAATTATTCCCTATGTGGTAGTGATTATAGGCTTACTTTTTATTTTAAGAGGCTTAGGTTTAGGAATACCATACATTTCACCTTCCGATGCAAAATTGATTATTTCTCCTAATGCCGCTGGTTGTGGGGCATCATAATTTTACAAAAATTTGTGCTTCTTTTTCTTGATAAAAAAACTCAAATTTTGTACCTTTGAGGAAAGATATAATTATGGATAAAAAGCCTATTTTAACAAAGGAAGATTTTCTAAAAGCAAATACAAAACACGAAATAATTACACTTTCTAAAGAAAGAGGAAAAGATATTTCTGAGGTTTTGAAAACGCTTCAATATGAAGATGAATTAAAGAAATTACAAGTAGAACTGGTAAAATTACAGCAATGGGTGCAAAAAAATAACAAACGTGTAGCCATTATTTTTGAAGGTCGTGATGCTTCCGGTAAAGGAGGCTCTATACGCAGATTTACAGAACACTTAAATCCGCGTTCCATGCGTACCGTAGCCTTGTCTAAACCAACTGAAGTAGAGCAAGGTCAATGGTATTTCAGAAGATACATAAAACAATTGCCAAATCCGGGCGAAATTGTGTTTTTTGACAGAAGTTGGTACAACAGAGCAGTAGTAGAACCGGTTATGGGTTTTTGTACCAAAGAACAATACAAACAATATATGGTACAAGTGCCCGAATTTGAGCATATGTTATACGAATCCGGAGTGGATATTATTAAATTTTGGTTTTCCATATCAAAAGATGAACAACAACGTAGGTTTGATGGCAGATTAAAAAATCCGTTAAAACGTTGGAAATTTAGTCCTGTTGATCAAAAAGGACAAGAAATGTGGGATGATTATACCTATTATAAAGAACAAATGTTTAGTAAAACACATACATCTTATTGTCCGTGGATTGTGGTAAAAACCAATGATAAATTGCAAGCAAGACTAGAGAGTATGCGTTATGTTTTATCTAAATTTGAATACGATAATAAAGATGAAGCCTCCGCAAGTCTATTGCCGGATCCTAACGTAGTAATGCGTTATTATCGTTCTGTTAAACAATTTGAATCCTAAAAAAATGAATAAAGAAGAGATACTTACACCGAAAAACATAAAGAAATTAAATTCCAAAAAAGGAATGATTGCACTTTTGCGGAAAGATCCAATTAATTTAGAAAGAGCAATTCGTTATGTTGATTATGAAAAAGAATTAAAAAAATTACAAGTTGAACTCATAAAATTACAAACTTGGGTAATCAATAATAACGAAAAAGTAGTTATCATTTTTGAAGGAAGAGATGCTGCCGGAAAAGGTGGTGCCATTCGTAGATTAACCGAGAAAATGAATCCAAGACACTTACGTATAGTTGCATTGCCAAAACCAACAGAAGAAGAAAAATCGCAATGGTATTTTCAGCGATATATTAACGAATTACCAAAAGGTGGTGAAATTGTATTTTTTGACCGTAGTTGGTATAACAGGGCAGTAGTTGAACCTGTAAACGGATTTTGCACAGAAGAAGAATACAAAATTTTTATGAAGCAAGTCAACGATTTTGAACGTATGATAACCGAATCCGGAACACGTTTGGTTAAAATTTATATGTCCATTTCTAAACGAGAACAAGAAAAACGCTTCAAGGATATTAAATCCAATCCTTTAAAACAATGGAAAATGACTCCTGTTGACGAAAAAGCCCAAGAGCTTTGGGATGATTATACGTTCTATAAAAAGAAAATGTTCGAAAACACTAAAAAAGGAGGAAAACGTTTTAAAATAATTCGTGCTAACCGAAAAACAAATGCTAGATTAGAAGTGATTAAACATATTTTAAAGGAAATTCCGTATGATAAATCATTAGAAGCATAATGTCTTTACACAATTTTAAAAAAGGAGATTTTGTTGCTGTTATTGACGAAGATATAAAAGGTGTTGTCGTTTCTGTACATGGAAACAGAATAACTTTTGAAGATGAAAACGGATTTCCAAACTATTATAATGCAAAACGACTTATTCTTCGTAAACCTTTACATGATTTAATGACGGATAAAATTATAGTAAAGGATAAGAAATCAGTAAAAACCACTAAAAAAATAAGCAATCAAAAATCCGGGTTTTTAGAAGTAGATTTACACATTCATCAAATTACGAATAGTAACCGGAATTGGAGCAACCACCAAATCGTACAATATCAACTCAATTATGCCAAACAAAAAATGGCTTATGCTATAAAAAATCGTATTTCTAAAATTGTATTTATCCATGGTAAAGGAAAAGGCGTATTAAAAGAAGAATTGACTAAAATGTTAAAACAATTTCCGGTTGAAATCAAAGATGCTTCCTATCAAAAATACGGATTAGGAGCAACAGAAGTCTCTATTTTTTTAAGCAAAACTAAAAGGTAAGATTGAAGATTTAGGATTTTGGAATTATGATTGTATCAACATATTCCTCAGGATTCAAAAATTTTACAGCTAAACAAAGCTAATTTCATGAATTATTGCGGATATTTGTTTTTTAAAATAAAAAGCAATTTACTATATAAACGTCATATTACCCAAACCCTTAGAGCAACTGTTTACCTACAAAATAACAGAGGCCGAAGCCGAATTCTTAAAACCGGGAATGCGAGTAGCAGTTCCTTTCGGGAAATCTAAAATATACACAGCTTTGGTTTTTGAAATTCATCAAAACGAGCCAACAGCTTATCAAGCAAAAGAAATTTATCAGATTCTAGATGAAAAACCAATTGTAAATACGTATCAATTAAAGCATTGGCAATGGCTGGCAAAATATTATTTGTGCACATTAGGTGATGTTTTACGTGCCGGTTTGCCTTCCATTTTTTTGTTAGAAAGTGAAACTTTAATCGTAAGAAATGAAGCATTTAACGATATTTCCATTTTAACGGAAGAAGAATATCTAATTTACGAAGCCTTACAAAAACAAGCTATTTTACGTATTGATGAAGTGATTTCAATACTGGATAAAAAAACAATTTTACCCATTTTAAACACTTTAATGGAAAAAGAAGTTTTAACCATAAAAGAAGAAATTTACCAGCAGTACAAACCTAAATTAGAAAAATATATCCGTTTAAATGATAGTTATAAAAACGAAGAAAGTCTTCAAGAATTACTATCCTCTTTAAATAGAGCAAAAAAACAAAAAGAAGTGGTATTGCGTTATTTTTCTTTGGATGCAAGTACTAAAAAACCAATTAAATTAAAAACTTTAAAAGAGCTGTCCGGAGCATCGTCGGCAATCATAAAATCGTTGATAGATAAAGGTGTTTTTGAAATTTATACCATTCAAATCGATCGTGTTAATTTTAAAAAAACACAAAAAGAATTACACCAATTATCAGAGGTTCAGGAAAAAGCATTTCAACAAATTAAAGACTCTTTTAAAGAAAAAAATACGGTTTTATTTCACGGAATTACTTCCAGTGGTAAAACCGAAATTTATTCCAAATTAATTAAAGAAACCTTACAAAGTGGTAAACAAGTTTTGTATTTACTACCCGAAATTGCTTTAACAACGCAATTAATAAACCGTTTAAAAGTTTTTTTTGGTGATGAAATATCTGTTTTCCATTCTCGTTACTCTTTAAATGAACGAGTAGAGGTTTGGAAAAATCTATTGCATAAAAAGAAAAAAGCACAATTAATTTTAGGCGCAAGGAGTGCCATTTTTTTACCATTCTCAAACTTGGGTTTAATTATAGTTGACGAAGAGCACGAGCAATCATACAAACAATTTGAGCCTGCACCGCGTTATCACGCTAGAGATAGTGCTGTTGTTTTGGCTAAATTGCATCAAGCAAAAGTGCTTTTAGGTTCGGCAACTCCGGCGATAGAAAGTTACTTTAATGCCCAAAAAAATAAATATGGTTTGGTGTCTTTAAATCGCCGTTTCGGAGATGTGTTGCTTCCGCAAATGGAATTAATCGATATTAGAGAAAAATACCGTAAAAAAAGAATGAAAGGTCATTTTTCCGATCGTTTAATTCAATTAATTCAAGATGCATTAGCTGAAAAAGAACAAGTTATTATTTTTCAAAACAGACGTGGATTTGCTCCTGTGGTAACTTGTAATACTTGTGGCGTGTCGCCCGAATGTCCTAATTGTGATGTAACACTTACATATCATAAATTTCGTAACGAATTGCGTTGTCATTATTGCGGCTATTCACGTGCAATGCCAAAGCAATGTGGAGCTTGCGGAAGTACTTCATTAAGCACAAAAGGTTTTGGAACCGAGCAAATTGAAATGGAATTAAATGAAATTTTTCCAAATACAAACATTGGTAGAATGGATTACGATACTACCAGAGGGAAACATGGATATTATAATTTAATGCAAAAAATTCAAGAAAAAGAAATCGATATATTAGTTGGTACACAGATGATTGCTAAAGGGTTAGATTTCGAAAATGTTTCGCTGGTTGGCGTGTTAAATGCCGATAATATGTTAAATTTTCCCGATTTTAGAGCTCACGAACGTAGTTTTCAGATGCAGGTACAAGTGGCAGGTCGAGCCGGAAGATCCAAAAAAAGAGGAAAAGTAGCCATACAAACATATAATCCGTTACATCAAATTTTGCAGCAAGTAACCGTAAATGATTATAACGGAATGTATAAAGATCAAATTCAAGAACGTTATGAATTTAAGTATCCGCCATTTGTACGCACCATAAAAATTATTTTAAAACACAAAGATTATAATAAAGTAAATAAAGCAGCCGAATGGCTTGGCGTGTCACTTAGAAATCAATTTAAGGAAATGATTTTAGGCCCAACAAGTCCGTCTGTTGCCAGAGTGCGAAATCAATACATTAAACATTTATTGGTTAAATTACCGGTAGATAAAAACCTGCAAAAAAGGAAAGAAATTTTGCATAAAATTAAAATAGCTTTTCATTCTATTGCAGAATTTCGTCCGGTATATTTTGTTTTTGATGTGGATAATTATTAGCTAAAGTTTCGGAGCAAATAAAAAATATGAGATGCTTCACAACGCTTCTACGTCGTTTTGTTCTGAATGACAGTTCCTTCCGATCCCGATATTTTTGAAAAGAATCTTTTTCTGTTGCAAACTAATATATTAGTAATCAATAAATTGCAAATAGCTAAACTTCTATTATTTTATAAAAATAGAATTCGCAGAAAATTTCACAGGTTAAATGTTGATAAAATGTAATATTAATGATATTATAAATGAGAATATTACATTATTTTTGCCTTTTATTATAATAAAAAATAAAACTGAGGGTTTTTTTATTATAAATCGTTATTATTTAAACTAACAAACATATGTCTGAGGGGAATATATTCAAATTTTTAGTTATTTTATTTTTAGGAATAAACTCAATTTTATTTGCTCAAAATAACAACAGTGCACCAAATGCAGTAAACGATGTTGATACAGCCGATTTTAACACACCTATTTCAGTTACGGCTCCCGGACTTCTGGCAAATGATTCAGATCAAGATGGTGATGCACTTTCGATTATTCAATTTTTTATTAATGGTACGGTTTATAATGCCGGTGATACGGTAAATTTACCGGAAGGCACACTTATAATTAACGCAGACGGAAGCTATAATTTTACACCAACAAACGGTTATTCAGGTACTTTACCTAATATTATTTATACAATTTCAGATGGAACACTAAGTAGCTCTGCCATTTTTTATCTCTATGTAGAAATGCAAGGAGATTTGTTGCATATTAGAAATTTAACAAGCTGTAATCAAGGTTATACTGCTGATGGTGAATATAAAATCCGCTATTATGTAGAATTAGAAAATTTAAGTCAAGGTAAAGGTTATCATACCGGTAGTTATATTACAAACTTGCAATTGTTTGATGATTTAAATAGTGTTTTTGGTGATTGTATCACTAAAATAGACAGATATGGTATTGCAGCAAATACAGATATTAATGATTATGTTGGAGGTACTTATCCTTCAAATTGGGCAATTACTTCGTGGGATGATATCGAGTTTAATGAAAGCGATCCAACTCCCGGAGCACAAGGACTCTTTAATGCCGGAACCGTTGGAACAGCAATTCTTTACCCTAGACAGCATTTGTATCTTAGTTTTTGTGTATATGTAGATCCTTTTTGTAATGGAAGACCAAATCCTACACCTTCCGGTTCAGGTATTGATTTTGATAATATAATTTCTGCTACTTCTGTTAACGGAAACGGTACAACCGGTAATCAATCCATTAATTATTTATTGGAAGATTTTCATACCTCAGATACTACGGTTGCAGCGAATTTATTTATTCCGGAGCCTTCTCCGTTAGTAAATTTTGACGGTACTTACGATTATACTAATATTGTGGTTATTACTAACGACGGAACAGCAACTGCAAATAATGTAAATTATAACATGGGTCTCGGTAATTTTATTGATAACGGTATTAATTTTACCACCTTAACAGTAACGCAAGTAGGTGCAGGACCTGTTGTGCAAGTAAATACGAATTACAATGGTGATACCGATACTTATTTATTAGAGGCAAATCAAAGTTTAGCCGCAGGAGAAACCATTTATTTACAAGTATATTATGATATTGCTCCTGTAAATCCCGGAACAAGTGCCAGTGCTTTTACACAACCAAATCCTAGTATGACCTTAGGAGCATTAGATGGTTATGACGATACAGATCCAACAAATCAAAGACGTATTTCCTTTGTTACATGGTCAGACTCGCAAGGGAATCATGTAGATAGATATTATGAATCTACAACCGCTGTAACCGGAGATCCTAATACACAAACTTATCCACAAGACGAAGGTGAAATCGCTACATCAAACAACCAATGTAGTTGTAAGACTTTATCAATGGAATTTGTTTATGTGTTAAACTTACAATTAACAAAGACAATAGTTAGCGATAATCCTGCGGCAGATGGCGTTTTAGAACATAGAGAAGTAACTTTTAGATTACACGCCGAAAATTTAAACAGTTCTAATGTGCATTTAGAACAAGTTACTCTAACCGATGATTTAAATACCATTTGTGGCGGAAATATTTTAAATGTAACAACTCCGATTATTACAAATTCATCAGCAACTACAAATCCTAATATTAATAACGGTTTTAACGGTTTAGCCGATATTAATATTTTTGATGGTGTTTCCGGGATTATTGATCCCGGACAATTTGTAGATATAGAATTTACCGTAACTATTGCCGATGATTGTATTGGTGGTAATGTTGCTACACTTTCCGGAAACGACCCTCTCGGTTTAAATACAGGAATTACAGGTAGCGTTCCGGTAGCGATTTTTTTAGATTCCGATAATGACGGTATAACCGATATTAATGATATTGATGATGATAACGATGGGATTCCG
>Ga0256840_1001911_pt1 | contig 18871 bp, 13 predicted proteins | sample 355202metaG_FD_185969 | JGI IMG/M metagenome (GOLD analysis project Ga0256840, IMG submission 185969) | Hydrothermal vent microbial communities from Mid Atlantic Ridge, Atlantic Ocean - 355-202 | ecosystem: Environmental > Aquatic > Marine > Hydrothermal vents | place: Atlantic Ocean: Mid...
AAACATCTCATCAACTTACGGTATAAAAAATCGCCGTCGGTTGTTTCTTGCAATGCAAATATCTGAATTATTTTTTATATTTGTGTTATCAATTTGAAAATAGTCCGATTTATAGGGGGTTAGACCAGCGGTTTAATAATTGTTTTAATTATATGAATGCTTTTATTTTTTAAACAGTTTGGGACAGGGAATGCTGTTGTTTATATTGTTATATTCAATTAGTTTTGGTTTGTATTTTGTTAATTATATTTTATTGAAAGTGCAGGTATAGCGTAATTGTAAATAGTAAATAAACAAAGATCTATTGTTTCAGTATATTCATTACTTTTTTCTCCGTTTATTGCTGTTAGACTTATCGGATAGCTTAAACATAAGTTCTTAGGTCTTTTGTTGTTTTAAACATATTTAAGTTATCAGTCCGAATATATTCAATTGCATTTTCTGGTTGATTGGTTACAAAGCCAAACTGCATGTCATTATCGGGAGTGCTTATTTTTAGATACTTACGACGGATATCTGCGTGTCTCAAAACTGTGTTACACCAATACTAACGCGCATTTTGGCTTTTTGCTACGAACATAACTGCGGATTTAATGATCAACTTAAATTATGAATCTAAACTCTATCAATTCAGTGAAAATATATTTTGAAATTCATTATCATTTAACAATTGGCTAATTATATCATCAAAGACAATTATAAAACTAATGAAATGACCTTTAACTGAATATTCTTTCCTCTCTTCCTTCAATTTTTTTCTTTGTAATTTTTTATCAGAAGTTTCAGAATATTGATTATTCATTAACTCCAGTTGAGAGAGAAATCTTTTTGTTTTGTCATTATATAAACTATTAAAATCTTTTTTAAAAATGATATTATTTTCTCTAATTATTGAAATTGATGCTTTACAATTTTGTGTTACATTTCCTCCGCTTCCATAAAGACCTGTTTTTGTTTCATGGAATAATTCTAAAATCCTTATTTCAAATTTATAATTTGAATTATCATTATTTTTAAAACCATTTTTCTCCAAAATATTTTTCAACGTTTTCACTGCATAACTATAAATTTTACCTTCATTGTCATTTACAGAAACAATTGGTTGAACTATTAACCCAACCGCAGCTGCTCCTTGGGATGGTTCTTTTCCAATTAATACCTTATTTTTTCTATTATCTATAATATCAATAAATATATTATTTTTTGATATGCCGGAAAATTTTGTGTTTTTTTCATTTTGGTTTTTATTTGCTTGTTGTTTCTCTCTTTTAAAAACTTCCTTTTCTCCTCCTTCATATATAATCATAAATACCTGAGAGATTGGAATGGTTAAAAGAGGTTTTTCTATTTGTCCAAAATCTTTGTATTTAATTGCATCAGTAGTTATTTCGATAACTTTTGCTTTGATTTCATTGCCATCTGCTTTATAAATAATATCTTGTGCAGATATGCAAATAGCGATAAACAGAACCCCAATTAATAAGTTTATTTTTTTCATAATTTTGATTTTTAAAGATTAGAAATTTTATTGTCCGGATGAGGTTAAGAGTAAAATTATTGCAAAATTTACCCCTACGCCTATGCCAAACATTGTCCATACTTTTCTTGACTTTATTCTTTTTGCTTCTTGAATATAACAATTATAGTAACTTGAATTTTTTATCAATTCTTGATCAGGAAAAGTCAAACTACTCATAGATGGCTGGCTGCTAGAACAAGCAATAGCTGGGATTAGACCTATTAATCCACCAGCCAATATTGTTATTGCACCAGTCCAATTGGAAGCAGTAGAATATCCTGTATAATATCTTGAAGCGTCTTGTTGCCCCTTAAAGCAAAAATCCTGATAATTTATGGAAGAATTATCTTTGTTTGTTTCAATTTTGGGCATTATAATTGTGTTTGTCTGCTTCTGTTGAGGTGTTTCTTCCTGAGTTTGCATAACAGTACTTTTTTTTATTACTTCTTTTGTCCCATCTTTATAAATTATCATGAAAACTTCTGTTAGAGGGATATTCCGTATAGGGCCTTGTAATTGATTGAAATTTTTGTATTTGACTGTTTCTTTGGTCAACTCAATTATTTTGACTTTTATTTCGGCACCATCACTTTTGTAAATAATGTCTTGGACATTAGTGTCTTGGGCATTAGTGATAATGCTACTAATAATAAGTACTACGATAAATATAAATTTTTTCATATTGATACTCTATTTAAATTCAAAATTATGCCTACTTCTAATTTTAGGTCTCTTCGGCTTATTTCGACCCGATATAGCTAATTTTTTTAAAAACATTTTATGATCTTTCTTTTTTAATCCTGTTTAGTTTATAGCTATTGTTTTTTTCTGTTTCATTGTCTAAAATGCACCTAGCAGTAAAGGTAATTTAAGCTGTTGAAACAGAGTTCTTTTGTTTTTTATTACTATGGATTTGATTAACTACTTTGACGTATGTTAGTGATTTTCGTTATTTGCAAATTAATTTGTTTGAATCAGGTTAAAATCTAATTGCATCAAACCATGCTTACCCTTTTTGAGAAACTATTTCAAAGTTATCAAGTAGATTTTCATCATCAATGGAATCAAACTTTTCTTCACCGAAATAGTTGTTGTTTATCCAATAACTTAGTTTTACTTTAATCCCTTGTTAAGATTTTTGTATTTTTTTTATCTTTATTAGTTGTTATGTTGGAAGTACTTTTTAAACTTGTATTTTTAATTCCAGTTTGGTCAAAGTCTGTAATGTGTATTATTTCATTAAAAGAAATTGAACCCGTAAATTTTTTAGTCCTACCAAATGCATTTACTAGTACAGTATAATTCGAAATGTTTGGATAATAGGAATTCCCAGTATAACTAATGTAATCTGATTCAACCCATGGATACATATGGATATATACTTCGTAATTGCCAATAGGGGCTTCATTTTCAGGCCAATATATATTTTCAGGACCTTCTCCATTAATATCATCAACATCTAGAACTCCATTTGAAAAAGAATATTGGTTAGCCCAATATATTTCTTCTCCATTAGGGTCAATTACATGTAAGTCTAAATCGGCAAGATTATCCCATGTTAATGTGATTTGAACATCACCGTAACCATATTCTAATGCGGCATCAATTAACTGAACATCATCTTTTCTATTTTCTTCAATTTCTTCAAGATGGTTAGCCCAAGCATAAAAAGCTTGCGAAGTTAATTCAATTGCACATGCGCGTATATTTGTACCATTACATGACTCAATCGCTCCTAGTGTTCCATAAATGTCAATGATATCAGTATACCCGTTATGAATTTCTAATTCATTTTCCATTATATCAGATGATAAGCCTAATAAGTAATTTCCACAAGTCCAGACGGCTAGTGGTGTTCCTGCCCCAGATGAGGCAAGAGAAGATGCTATAGATAAGCCACATGGTACTCCAGAAACTATTCTCCCTGTCCATCTTACTACATCGCTCCATGCTTTGATTGAACAAGCACTTTTTAATTGGAAATTATCCCAGTTAAAGTCAGTTTCAACTTCTCTTAGTATCTCAATATTTCCATTCGGATAAATTATACCAATATCAATTTTGTTTCCATTTGGATTTTTAAATGATACTATGTAGTCATCTACAAAAACCTTATCTAAATATCCATTATTATTAAAAAAAATGGAATATTCATAACCTGCATCTGTTGAATGAAATAAAACAGCTTCTGGCATAGAGCCATTAGCTTTAATAAAATAATAATCTTTAGTGCCTAAAACGCAATAATCCCAGTTTGATTCTCCGCTGATATCTATTATATTGATATTTGGCATTTCTGGCTTAGAACCTTCATCCTTATTACAACTAAAGAATGTTAATGTTGTAATTGTAGTAATTAAAAAAATAATTGTTCTTTTCATGATAATTTGATTTTTAGTTATTTATAAATACTTTAATATTTCTTCGTTTTAGGAAACTTAGCGATAGTCTAAAAAAACAAATGTATAGTCTCCCTATTTGCAACTTTTTGTTTTGAAATGGGTTTGTTATGGTACATTGTTAATCTATCTAGCAAAATATTTTATTGAAAGTGCCAGTGCTGCACAATCAACACATAAATTGCAATCTTTTTGTTTTCTAATCATATCTTTATATTTATTGTAAAGCTGTTCAATTTTATCATGCTTTTTTTCTGCTTTTATATCTATGTTTATACAAGAAAAGTTACAGCTTACTATTAGTAGAATACTTAGTATTATTATTGTTTTCATAGTTTTAATATAATTTTTTCTATAGTTTTTAAAAAAAACACAGACCTCACTTATCAGCTGTTGGGGTATCGTGTTTTAAACCGTGCTACTTATAAGTGTTGCCTGTGTTTTGATTTTTTTCGTAGCTTTACTTGCAAAACTTGTGTTGACCAAATTTGTACTGAACGTTTGCCTTGTTATTTTTCAGAACCAACCCGCCTATAGGCGGACACAATGATTAATTTTGCATTTGTTTAAAGTTTCACGATTTTCAACAGCGAAATTTTTAAATTTTTATATAAACAAATGTACTATATAGCGGTAGGTATTATCAATACTCATTAGTGCGTATTTTTATACTCATTTTTATAAAAAAGTAAGTAGAATGAGTATTGAAAAACGGTAAACTTTAAATCAACCGGTAGGATATTTGAATTGTTTATTTATGTTTATTTTAAGCTAAATTGGTCGCTTATCTATTTCAATATCTTGGAACTGTTTTTATATGTTGCTCAATATAGCTGGTAAACGTTTTGAGAAACTTCAGGTTGTCCGGCAGGATATTTAAAAATTTCTAAGCTTATACAGATTTTGGAATGCAGGTATTAATCTGTGAGTTTTTTATTAATAGCAGTGAATGCACAAAGTTGTTAACTATATTTATAAACTGAAATTTATTAAAGATTTGTGCATTAGCAGCTTAATGTAAGGATTACAGTAATTAATTTATATTTTTTTAATTAAATCTTTAGTTGATTTGGCACCGGTTTTTTCTAAAATGTTGCGGCGATGAGTATCTACAGTAGTTTTGCTGATGTGTAGTTTTTCGGCAATTTCTTTACTGGTCATTTCATTTTTTAACATTTCTAAAATTTCAGTTTCGCGTAAACTAAGCGGTACAATTTCTTGATCATTTATAAAATTAGTTTCTTTTAGGGAGTAACGTTTGATGCTTTCTGCCAGCTCATCAATATCAACCGGTTTTAAAAGATAATCAAAGGCTTCGTTTTTTATGGCTTTAATTGCATACTGATTATAAGCCGTTACAAAGATAAAACAAGGATTGAGTTTTTTCTTGCGAATTGTTTTTACTACATCAAAACCACTCATACGCGGCATTTCAACATCTATAAAAACTATATCGGGTTTTAATGCTTCAATAAGTTCTATTCCTTTTTCAGGATTCCCTTCGCTTGCCAATATTTGAATATCTTTGAATTTACCTAATAAATCTTCTAAACGTTTTCTTACATTAATTTCGTCATCAATAACAATACAGGTTTTTTGTTTCATTTTGGTTTAATTTAGCTTTTATTGTTTATGTAAAAATCAATAAAAAGTAACCTGCGGATTATATCACAGGAATTTTTATTATCATTTCTGCTTCCTTATTTCCATTGGTTTTAATTAAATAAGTAATGTCTGTTTTAAATAGTTTCTTGTAATATTCAAGTATTTGCTCAATAGTTTCAATTTTATTTGTCTGATTATTTGTTATTTTGGTGTTTGTTTGTTTTATCTCAATTTCAAGCATAGCGTTTTTTTCAATTCCTCTTATGCTCAAATGCCTGTTTGTTTTGTTGTTGTAACTATTTTTTAATAAATGTTCAATCAGAATATGCAATAACATTCTGGGTACATTAATTTGTTTGTTTACATTTTTATCAAAATTAATTGAATAATTAAAATATTGCAAATTACGAAACTTTTCAATTTCCAAATAGCTTTCAACAAATGCTAATTCTTGTGCCAGTGTAACTTGAATTTGTTCAGCATTTATCAATATGTTTTTTAATAAACCCATGTAAATATCAAAAAGATAATTCGCATGCCGGCTTTCTTTTTCGTTCATTAAATTTTCAAAGGTTGAAACAATTTCATAAGTAAAATTCGGATTTATTTGATTTTGAACGGACTGTATTTGAAGTTCAGTAATTCGTTTTTGAATATTTTGATTTTTCAGCTTTTGATATTTTTTTATTTTTAAAATCACAAAATAAAGAAACAGAATACTTAAAAATATCAAAACAAAAACTATATACTTGTATTTATGCAAAAAGCTCAATTCATATTTATACCGGAAAGCAAAGTGGTTAGTATCCAGAACTAATGCCTGTGCTTTTCCGTTTTCTTTGATTATCGATAAGTAATACGCTCCGTTGCCTTCTCCTAAATTTAATTCTACCGGATTAGAAAAATCTTTGCGGTAAATTATTATACCGGATAAATCTTTTTTTCGAAGTATCCTCTCTTTTTCACCATCTAAATCAATATCTCTTTTATTAATTATTGTAGGGTCGATGTTTTCCAGCTTTTTTATTTTAGTAAACTGTAATGTACTATCTACCGAAACAAGCATATTGTCCTTGAAAAATAATTCAACATTTTCCTCTTTGTCATCTAATGAAAGTAAAATATAACTCTGTTGTATATTATATTGATTGATTGCTTGCTTTTTTAATAATCTGCCTTTATTGTCATACAAAGCCATAAAGCTTTGTGTTTTACCTGCGCCCCTATAATTGTGCATAAGCAGTAATTTTTTTTCGTTTCCCGATTTTATGGGCATAACTGATGTAAAACAAGGATATTTATCAAAACGAACCGGCGGAAATTTGAACTGCATTTTGGCATCTAAAACCATTAGCCAGCTATACATATCGCTATAGGGAGCTTCCTTTATGCAGTTTCCTAATGCAATTGTAGAAAGTATAAACTCAGGAATACTGTCCTTATCAATATCTCCAACTATTACAGAGGATATTCCTACATAACTTTCCGGTGAGCTGTAAACGGTATCTTTTAAAGGGTAGTATGCAAACATTCTTCTCGGGCGAGTTGTATATGCAGCACTAGAAATAAAAAACAATTCTATGTAGCCGTCGTTATTTACATCTCCTGCATAAAACGGTTTAATACTATAATCATAGTAGTTATCTATTTGGTAAACTCGTGTTATAAATAGTTTTTCAAGCTCTACTTTTTTATTTATACCGTCAATAATGTATAAAAACACACTGTCTTTAATTTGTCCCATAAGAAGTATTTCTTTGCTTCCATCATTGTCATAATCACTGAAAAAAGGAGTAAATCCTAATGCCCATCTGCCTTTAAAGCTCCATTGTTCTATTATTTTTCCTTTAGAACTAATATGTAAACCAAAATAACCTTCTGTTTTGTTATCGTAAAAACCTATTTTTTCACTGTTTCCGTCATTATCTAAATCTTTATAAACCATTATGTTGAAAATAGGAGAATACTCTTTAGATAGAAAGTATGCGGTATATTTATTGGTGAACTGCAGGAGTAGCAAAAGCACCGTAAAAGAGAGCATAAGGCTAATAATTAGCCTAACAATATATCGGCTGAAAACGGTTTTCATAAACAAGGCAAACAGGTCAAAAAATAAAATTAAAAAATATTAAAAAAGCCTACAAACAGGATATCAATACTTTTGATAATCGCAATATAATTTTAATGTTGTATTTTTTATTAGCTTATTAATATATTGATAAATAAGTATATAGTCTTTGTTTTTTATTGCGTCCATGAGTTTATTTTTGATAATCAGGCTAAATTTATTGATAAGCTTATTATTGCCTGATTTTGATTTTATTCGGAATTTTTATTTCAACCAAAGTGCCATTTTCTTTCTTACCATCATCTAAATCTTTTATGACAAAATCAATTTTTATCCGGTATAATTTCCGGTAATCTTCAATAATATTTTCAATGATGTTAATGCCTTTTCCTGTTGAGTATTTATTGTATTTTTGTGCTTTTTTCCTGCCTATACCGTTGTCTTTTATTCTGATAATTATATTTCCGTTTTTTTGTTTTATTTCAATTATCAAATTTCCGTTATTATCTAAATGTCTTAAACCGTGTTTTACCGCATTTTCAGCAAAAATATGTATTAGCATGCGCGGAATTTGTATTTTTAAATCTACATTTTTTGCAATATTTATTTGATAATCAAACTTATTTGCATATCTGAATTTTTCTAAATCAAGGTACGTTTTTACAAAATCCAATTCATCACCTAAAGTGGTTTTTATGTTTTTACCGCTTTTAATTACTTGCGTAAGCATTTGTGAATATTTTTTGAACACAAAATTTGCACGTTTTCGGTCTTCTTCATTAATCAATCTACCAATTGATGCCATTATGTTTAAAGTGAAATGAGGGTCTATTTGGTTTTGAATAGATTTCATTTGTAGTTCGGCTATTTGTCTTTGGCGGGTATCTTTTTTTAGTTCACTGTACTTTTTTAAATATTTTAAGCTATACCATAATATTAATATGCTTATAAAAATGGAGCTAAACAGCAAATACCAATATTTATGTGTTTTAGACAAGTCGTAATCGAAAGTATAGGTGAAACCGATTGTTTGGTAAATTATTTTATTTCTTTCGTTTTCTTTTTTTAGTACGGATAAACCATAGAGCGGAACATCATATTCGTCAAATTTCATTCTTACGGCATCTTTAAAATTATTCTTTAGGATAAGAATGCTGTTGTTAGGATTGGTAATAAAAAATAGTTCTTTTTCTCCGTCATTATCCACATCGGTTTGCTGTAAGAAATCTTTAATACCTTTTTGTTTTGTTATTTCCTTAAAATTAAGTAAACTATCTAATTTTATAATGCTGCCATCGGTTAAAATTGCATAAATTGATTGGTAGGTACCATCTTTTGCAAAAACTTTAATTATATGTACCCCCTTTTTCAATCTAAGCTTCTTTTTCCTGATTTCTTTTCCTGAGATATCATATAATGCCATAAAATTTTGAACAGTCGTATCTGTTCCCGAATAATCTCTGATGCAAAGTATGTATTTGTTTTTTCCGGTGTTAAAGGGTATTGTTAATAATCTTGCCGGATATTTGTCAAAACGAATGGGTTTAAACTTGAATTTTAAATCGGGGGTAAATGCCATAAGCCATAAATCCATATCTGTGTAAGGTACTTTTGTTTTACAATTACCGTACGCATAGCTTTGAACCACTATTTCGGGCTTGCCATCGTTTTCAAAATCGTATATGTGCGGATTTTGTATAAAAGCATAACTTTCGGGCGATATTAAGATACGTTTTTTGGCAGGAAAATAGGCGAATAGTCTTCTTGGTTGTGTAGCGTATCCACTTTGAATAAGAAAATAAAGTTCCTTATAGCCGTCTGCATTTACATCGGTGGCTGAAAATGGAGTGATTCCGTAGTCGTATTGGTCTCCTTTTCCTTTATAAACTTTTATTACCGCTTTGTTTTCAACAAGTACTTTATTGTTTAAAGCATCTAAAATATGTAAATAGATACTGTCTTTTATTTGGGTGAAAATTATAAGTTCTTTTGTTCCGTCATTATCGGTATCGGCAAAAAACGGAATATAATACCGGATTAAATTTCCTTTAAAATTCCATTGATCCAGTACTTTCCCTTTTGACAATACGATAATGCTGGCTCTGTTTTTATAGCTGAAATAATATTTTATTTCTTCGCTATTATTATCACCGTCCAAATCATGAAAACTGTGAATAATATTCTTCGAGTTTTCTTTTGAAACTCTGTTTAATTCATATTTGTTTGTTAAATAGAGTACAATAACTGTAATCAATACAGAAATAATAAAGCTAAGGACATAAGTCCGACTTATGAAATCCGGTTGTTTTTTCACAATTAGGCACAGGTTTAAAACACTCTGACAATTTACAAAAAAATATTGAATTATTATGTGAAACTGTTGAATAACAATCTTAATATTAATAAGTTTGGATGGACTGTTGTTGTTTTGAATTATAACAATTAAATCAAAACATACAAATATGTGGATTATAAGAAAAACTCAAATACTTTTTCAACATAAAAAAAGGCTTACCTTAAGGTAAGCCTTTATATCTACACATTACTGAAAGCTTATTTGCCTTGATAATTCGGATTTTCAATTAATTCCATACCACAAACAGGGCAATCTCCGGGTTCGTCAGAACTGCTGCCTTTGTCATGATTTGGGCAAATATACTTAGCGGTATATTCTTCGTCCAAACCGGCATTTTCAGAATTTGTTTCTGTTTTTTCAACCGAGCTAGTATCTATTGAGTTTTCATCAACAGTATTTTCAATCGGTGTATTTACAGAATCTTTGTCCTGATTGCTTGAATTATTGCTGTTTTCCGTATTACAAGCCAGCATAAAAGCTAAAAATAAGCCGGCAGTAATTAGTCCCATCTTTTTCACTTTATTCTCCTCCTTCGGTTTTTTCTTCTGCAGGTGTTTCTGCATTTTCTTCGTTGTTTTCAACAGCAGTTGAATCTTTAACTTCAGTTTGCTCATCTACTTTAGTAGAATCCGGTGTTTCAGGAGTCTCAGGAGTTTCTTGAACTTGTTCTGTTTCAGTGTTTTCTCCTTCGTCAGTTTTTTGTTCACCACCGCAAGCATAAAATGCTGTGAAGCTAACTGTTGCTAATGCAACTAATAATAATTTAAATCTTTTCATAATAAAACTAATTTTTGGTTAATAAGAAGAAACAAAAGTAGCATTTTTTTAAAAAAACGAAAATATTTATTAAAAAATCGCAAAAAAAATCAAAAAATCGTCAAAAAATTAAGTTTTTTAATGATTTTTCACAATCTTCATTTTAATATCTTTTTATCTCCTAATTAGTATCTAAATTGAGCGATTATGCAGTAGATAATTTTCAATTTTCCGGATTTAAGGTATTAAATAGCTAATTTAAGTGATATTCCTGCTTTAAGCCATATTCCGGGTAATTCTACATTTTCAATATCTTGATATTTTAAATTTAATAAATTGCTTCCTTCGGCAAATATATTCAGCTTTTGATTGCTGTAAAATAGTTTTGCATTTAGTAAATAAATATCTTTGTAATTTTCGGGACTTAACCATTGTCCTTGCTCGCTGTCGTATGGGATATAGCTTCCGTTTCGTTTTCTGTATTGAAATTGCCAACTTGCCTTAATTTTCTTGTAAACATTGTGCTCAATTGATATATTAAAATTATGTATCAAATAATCCAAAGCATATTTTGAAATATAATTGCCGCTGTTTTTATCTAATTGCGTATAGGCATAATTCAGTCTGATGTTGTTTATCGGTATATTTTTTTGTTCTAAGTTTTTTAATTTTATGTTTGCAGAAAATTCAAAACCTGTTGCGTTAACCGTTGTTATATTCTGAGCTTGCCATAAATCATCGGGATTTTGTTTTACCCAATCTATAATATTACTACCCAGTCGTCTGAAAACAGTGGATTGAATAATCATAATTCCGCTCATATATTTTATACCGCTTTCATAGGTAAAGGCTTTTTCAACGCTTAAATTAGCGTTTCCTGTATTTGTAGGACCAACATAATAAAGTTCAGTAAAACTTGGTAAGCGTCCTGAATAATTTGCCGATGCCACTAACTTTAAATTATGGTTTATTGAATAGCCTAAATCAAACCCCGGATAAAAATTCCAACCGAAAACCGTATTGTAATTGCTCATTACACCGGCAACGAGATTAAATTTATCAAAACTATATTGTTGTTCTGCAAAAAAGCTGATGTTTTGCCGTTTACTGCCGTTTGTGTAGTATTTGTCAATGCTTTCTTTAATTGGTTTAGGCTTTTCCAATTGGTCTCCCAGTTTATTACTGATTATTTGTTCATTATTCCATTCTGTACCCAAAGAGGCAATACCACCAAAAGCATTAAAACTTGCATTTGTTGAAATTCCGTACGTATTATTTTTATGGTAGTTTGCTCCTTGATACCAGCTTGCCGGATTGTTGCGGAATAGTTCAAATTTATCGTAATTCAATCGCCAATATGCGGCATAGCTCATTTTAATTTTTGTTTGACTTTGATAGCGGATGTTTGCAAAAGCCGTTTTATTTTCTTCGTATTGATTTGGGAAAACAGGTGTATAAAAACTATTGGCTCCAAAGGCTTTACCCGTATATCCTGCTTGAATACTTAATGTAGAATTATCAAAATATTGATTTCCCGAATAATAAATATTGTTAATATTAAAATCTGTATTTTCTTTGTATCCTGCTGATGCAGTTTTTGAAATCGACAAATAGTTTTTGAGATTTTTAATTTTATAATTTCCGGATACTTTTGCATCCCAATATCCGTAACTGCCTCCTGTGCCGGAGAACTTAATGAAATTTTTATTTTCTTTCCCGGTAATGATGTTTATAGCACCGCTAAAAGCATTATTACCGTATATTCGGGCTGCCGGACCGCTCAACACTTCAATTCTGCTTATGTCTTCGGCATCTACGGGCAGATTAAGGCTGAAATGTCCGGTTTGCGGATCGTTTACACGCATCCCGTTGATTAGAATTAGGGCTTGTTCAAATGAACCCCCGCGCATATTAAAATCTGCTTGAACTCCGCTTGCGCCCCTTTCTCTCACATCAACATTCATTGCCGTAGATAAAATACCGGCAATGTCATTTGCAGGCATTGAGCTAATCTCATCTTTATCGATTACGGTAAGCATTCGCACAGCATCAGTGTATTTTAATTCGTTTCGTGCAGCTTTAACTTGTATCTCTTCAAGCTTTAAAGTATCGGTTTGAGCGCTACCTGTAAATGAGTTTAGTAAGTATCCTACGGATAAAACCGCTATTTGTACAATGCTTTTTAAAGAATGCATGATAGAGTACTGTTTTCGGCTCCATTGTTTAAAATAAAAAGTGCTTTTAATTTTAAATCTTTTTTCAGTTTTCATTTTTCTATAATTTTAGTGAATAATTAGTCCGCGAAAATACAATTATCCTGCTTAAGAAAAATGAATTTTATCATACTGAATATTTCTATATAAGTATATGTGTTGAATTCTATATATTAAAATACGTTAAGATACTGATTGTGTGCGGCTTAGTTTTATTTCACAAGTTTAATAATTATTGCTAATTTTGACGGGTTTTACAATTGCTTATTTAAAATTATTTTAAATAACTTTCTGAAAAAGTTTAGATTTTCTCTTTGTCGGATAAAATTTATTTACAGTTTAAGTATATAATTTTGCAGTAAGCTGTGCTCTAAATCATTTATTTTCATACAATCATTATTGCTATGGAGAAAAGTAAGAGCGATTTTATTTTTTGAGTTTTATGAACGACTTATAAGGTAAATCAATCTGTAAAGCAAAAAAAACTTTTATAATTTTTTATTTTAACTATCTTTACTTCTTTAAATTTTTTAAAAACATACGATAATATAAACAGTTTTTTAATGAATAATCGCTCAAAATCATTAAGTTACACCTTAGCATTTATTGTCCTTACCTGTTTATTTTTTATGTGGGGTTTTTTTACCGTGCTTAATGATATTCTTATTCCTCATTTAAAATCTGTATTTGATTTGACGCATTTCCAAGCAATGCTTGTCCAGTTTGCTTTTTTTGGTGCGTATTTTATCGGTTCACTTATTTATTTTATTATTTCAGTAAGTTTAGGAGACCCGATAAATAAAATCGGCTACAAAGGGGGTATTTTATTAGGATTAGCACTTTCTTCCATAGGAAGTGCATTATTTTATCCGGCAACTTATATTCATCAATACTGGTTTTACCTGATGGCTTTGTTTATAGTAGGTCTGGGTTTTACACTTTTGCAAATAGCGGCTAATCCTTATGTGGCTGTACTCGGTAAACCGGAAACTGCCTCAAGCCGGCTTAATTTAGTGCAAGCCTTTAATTCTTTGGGTACTACTATTGGTCCTGCAATAGGCGGGTATCTTATTTTTCATTATTTTGCCGGTGTTCAAGCCGTGAAAATTCCTTATCTAATTTATGCGGGCATATTTTTATTGCTGGCTTTTGTAATTATTCTTGTAAAATTACCCAAAATTACCAATCCTCATGAAAAAGTTACGGGTTTTGGTTCTTTACATTATAAAAATTTGGTACTGGGAATTGTAGCCATTTTTATGTATGTAGGTGCAGAGGTAAGTATTGGCAGTATTCTTATTAGTTTTCTGGGTTTAGATGAAATTGCAGGATTAAATAGTGCCGATGCAAGTACTTTTCTTTCTTTTTATTGGGGCGGTTTGATGATTGGTCGCTTTCTCGGGGCTATTTCATTAAGCGATATGAAAAATACAATTCTTAAATACTGGATAATGATAGGAATACCTTTATTGGCATTTTTTACTGTTTTTTATTTATCTAATTTACAAACAGCCTCAATTTATGGTATTTTTCTGATGATTAATTTATTAGCATTTCATTTTGGAAAATCTCAAGCAGGACGAACTTTAACAATTTTTTCTTTAATTATTATCGGGCTTTTAATAATATCGCTTGGTTTTACCGGAACTGTTGCTATGTGGGCAGTAATCGCTATTGGTTTATTTAATTCCATTATGTGGTCGAATATTTTTACATTGGCAATCAACGGACTGGGAAAATATACAAGTCAAGCTTCTTCTATGCTTGTGATGGCAATTTTGGGTGGCGCTATTATTCCACCTTTGCAGGGTAAGGTAGCAGATATATGGGGGGTGCATTTTTCGTTTATTGTCCCTGTTTTTAGTTATATATACCTGGCATTTTACGGTTGGAGAGGATATGAAGTAACAAAATTTAAAAAATTTATTAAAAAAAATAATTAAAAAATATTTGTATGAAAGAGTTTTGTATCGGCATTGATATAGGAGGAACAAATACGGTTTTCGGTGTAGTGGATATTAATGGCAACTTTATAGCCGAAAATTCAATACCTACAAAAAAATATCAAACTATTGAAGATTTTATAGAAGCACTTAGTTTGGCAATTAATAATAGCTTGTCTCAAATAAGTGGTAATTATATTTTAAAGGGGATTGGAATTGGTGCGCCTAACGGGAATTACCATAACGGAACCATTGAGTATGCACCTAATTTAAATTGGAAAGGTATTGTTCCCATTGCTGACTTGTTGAATAAAAAATTTCATGTTCCTGTAGTTTTAACAAATGATGCTAATGCTGCTGCAATGGGCGAAATGATATACGGAGCAGCTAAAAAAATAAAAGATTTTATTGTAATTACACTGGGTACCGGTTTAGGTAGTGGATTTGTTGTAGATGGTAAAATTGTTTACGGACACGATGGCTTTGCCGGTGAACTTGGGCATGTTATCTACGATCCCGAAGGTCGTCTTTGCGGATGCGGGAGAAAAGGATGTTTGGAAACTTATGCTTCGGCAACCGGAATTGTTCGTACAGCATTAGAATTACTGAATAAATCTGATGAAAACAGTTTGTTAAGAAATATTGAAGAAGAAAAATTAAATTCAAAAGATATTTATGATGCAGCGGTAAAAGGAGATAAAATAGCTTTGGAAGCATTTGATTTTACTGCTTTGGTATTGGGTAGGAAACTTGCCGATGCGGTTGCTATTACCAGTCCCGAAGCAATTTTTCTTTTTGGCGGACTAGCTCTTTCGGGCGATTATATTTTAGTGCCTACCAAAAAATATATGGAAGAAAATCTGTTAAAAATCTATAAAAATAAAGTGCGTGTGGAACTGTCAGGACTTATGGGTAAGAATGCAGCCATTTTGGGTGCTGCTGCGCTAATTTGGGAAGAAATAAAGTGAGTTTATAAAACAGGATTTTAACCTATATTGAGCTATTATGTACAAAAATAAGTGCCAATCTATTGAAGTAGATAATCGCTCAATTTAGGTTTAAGGTTTATCCTCGATTAATTTGGGTAATATTCTTTTTATTAGCTCTTTATAAGTGGGTATTCCTTGATAGTTTTTATAATTAAAAGCCAAAAGCCGGAAATCTAAAATCAAAAATTTAATATAGGCTATGAAAAATCTTAATCCGATTCCTGTTTTATTAATTCTTTTGCTCGCTTTTATCAATTCTTGTAAACATGAAATACAGTATCAAGATTTAACTAAGTGGGTAAATCCATTTATTGGAACCGGCGGACATGGGCACACCTACCCGGGGGCAAGTTTACCTTTTGGTATGGTGCAATTAAGTCCCGATACACGATTAAGCGGTTGGGATGGTTGCTCCGGCTATCATTATTCCGATTCTGTGATTTATGGCTTTAGCCATACACATTTAAGCGGAACGGGAATATCCGATTACGGAGATATATTAATCATGCCTACGCGATGTAATTATTCGTTTACCGGTGGTAATTACGGGTACGAATCTTCTTTTAAACACGAAAATGAATATGCCGAACCCGGTTATTATAGTGTTATTTTAGACAGGTATATGATTTTTGCCGAATTAACAGCTACCGAACGCACGGGTATGCATAAATATACTTTCCCTGAATGTCCCAATGCACATATTATCATTGATTTAAAACATCGCGATAAGGTGCTGGAATCATCCATAAAAGTAAACGGTAATAATGAAATTGTGGGAATGCGCCGTTCAAGCGGATGGGCTAAAAATCAATATATTTATTTTGTAGCACAGTTCTCAAAACCTTTTAATAAGGTGCATATTGCTGTTGATGATAATATCAAAGGAAATATTAAAGAAGCAGAAGGAAAAAATTTAAAAGCGGTTCTTGATTTTGATGTAGCTAATGAAGAAGCAATTCTTGTAAAAGTTGGTATCTCAGCGGTAAGTATCGAAGGAGCACGTAAAAATCTTGAAAAAGAAAACCCCGGTTGGGATTTTGATTTAATCAAAGCACAAGCAACAGAAAAATGGAACAAAGAATTGAATAAAATTCAGGTAGAAGGCGGTACTGATGAGCAAAAAACTATTTTTTACACAGCAGTTTACCATTCATTCTTAAACCCTAATATTTTTATGGATGTGGACGGAAAATACCGTGGAACTGATTTAAAAATTCATCAAGCCGATAATTTTACAAATTACACCGTATTTTCGCTTTGGGATACTTTTCGTGCTACACACCCCTTATTTACAATAACACAACAAAGCAGAACCGCTGATTTTATCAAAACATTTTTACATCAATATGAAAATGGAGGACAACTTCCCGTTTGGGAATTAGCCGGAAATTATACAGGCACAATGATTGGTTACCATTCAATTCCGGTAATTGCAGATGCTTATATAAAAGGAATTCGTAATTTTGATGTAGAAAAAGCGTTTGAAGCTATGAAACATAGTGCCAATATGAATCATTTGGGCTTGGATGCTTACAAAAAAAACGGTTTTATTGCTATAAATGATGAGCCGGAATCTGTTTCTAAAACGCTTGAATATGCTTATGATGATTGGTGCATTGCACAACTTGCCAACGAAATAGGAAAAAAAGACGATTACAAAAGGTTTATTCAAAGAGCACAGTATTATAAAAACTTATATAATCCGCAAACCGGTTTTATGCAGCCTAAGTTTCATAATATGTGGAAAGAACCTTTTTATCCTGCTGAAGTAGATTTTAATTATACCGAAGCAAATGCTTGGCAATACAGCTTTTTTGTTCCTCAAGATGTACAAACTCTGATTAAACTGCATGGTGGAGACAAACCTTTCACGCAACAATTAGATGAGCTATTTACTACAAGCTCTGAAACAAAAGGCAGGGATCAGGCTGATATTACCGGATTAATCGGGCAATATGCGCATGGAAATGAGCCAAGCCATCACATGGCTTATTTGTATAATTATGCCGGTGAACCATGGAAAACACAAGCCATGGTTCGTAAAATAATGAATGAGCAATATCAAAATGCACCTGACGGGCTGAGTGGCAACGAAGATTGCGGACAAATGTCTTCATGGTATGTATTTAGTGCAATGGGATTTTATCCGGTTACGCCCGGTAGTTTGGACTATATTATCGGGACACCCTTGTTTAAAAAAATTACTATAAATTTAGAAAACGGGAATACTTTTACTGTTGCAGCACCTGAAGTTTCAGATAAGAATATTTACATTCAATCTGTAAAATTAAACGGGAAAGACTATAAAAAATCTTTTGTCACTCATGAGCAAATTATGAAAGGCGGGACAATTGAATTTAAAATGGGAAAAGAGCCTGATAAATCATTTGGAAAGCAAGAAAACAATCGTCCGCAATCGATTATTAAAGATGAGTTGATAGAAGCAGTACCGTTTATGAAAGCAAAAGCACTTACTTTTAAAGACAGTTTAATTGTTGAGCTGGGTGCCCCTTTTGCTGATGCGCAAATTTATTATACCCTTGACGAAACAGAACCGGCAAAGAGTTCAATATCTTATACAAATCCAATCTTATTGAAAGAAACTACCCTTGTTAAAGCGGTTGCATACCGAAAAAATAATGAAAAGAGTAAGGTAATCAGTACTAAATTTATTAAAATTCCAAAAGGGCGAAAAATAAAATTGCTTTCAAAATACAGTAGTCAATATGCTGCCGGTGGAAACGAAGCTTTAATTGATTATATCCGCGGCGGAGATGATTTTAGGGATGGTACTTGGCAAGGCTATCAAAAAGAAGATTTTGAGGCAATTGTCGATTTAGGAAAAGTTCAGGATATTCATAAAATTAGTACGGGTTTCTTACAATCTATTAGCTCGTGGATTTGGATGCCTAAGGAAGTTGAATATTCGGTATCGAATGATGGTATTCATTTTAAAAAAGTGGGCGTGGTATTTAATGGTGTGCCGGATAATGATTATGAAAATATACATATTGATTTTACTT
>Ga0256840_1001912_pt1 | contig 18871 bp, 21 predicted proteins | sample 355202metaG_FD_185969 | JGI IMG/M metagenome (GOLD analysis project Ga0256840, IMG submission 185969) | Hydrothermal vent microbial communities from Mid Atlantic Ridge, Atlantic Ocean - 355-202 | ecosystem: Environmental > Aquatic > Marine > Hydrothermal vents | place: Atlantic Ocean: Mid...
AACTGATGTTTCTAGGAAGTACATGTATCTACCCAAAAAATGCACCACAACCCATGAAAGAAGAATACCTCCTCACAAGTGAATTGGAGTACACAAATGAACCCTATGCCATAGCGAAAATAGCAGGCATAAAGATGTGTGAGTCTTACAACTTACAGTACGGCACAAACTTTATAAGTGTAATGCCTACAAACCTCTACGGCATAAATGATAACTTTGACCTAGAAACATCACATGTACTCCCAGCACTCCTAAGAAAGATGCACGAAGCAAAACTAAACAATGAGCCTAAAGTTGAGATATGGGGCAGTGGAAAACCTAGACGAGAGTTTTTGTATTCAGATGATATGGCTACTGCTTGTGTATATCTTATGGAGAAAGTAGATATAAAAGACTTAGTAAATAGTGTGCAGTGTGTAGCAAGTAGTAAAGAAAAAAATAATCTACCCACAACCCACAACCCACAACCCACAATCCACTTCTTAAACATAGGAACAGGTGTTGATATAAGCATAAAAGAGTTAGCTCAAATTATAAAAAAGATAGTTAGATATGAAGGTGAACTCTACTTTAATGACACTAAGCCAGATGGAACGATGGTAAAACTTACAGATCCATCTAGACTTCATGCTCTTGGGTGGAAGCATAAGGTTGAACTTGAAGAGGGTATTGCTTTGGTTTATGGGTGGTATTTGGAGAAAAAGAAATAATGAGCATTTTAAATTTAATTGGCAGAAATAAAGAATTATTTGAAAAAGATATTACAGATAATGATAAAAAGCTGATAGATATTGTTTTATCTTCATCTTTTTTAGTAATAGGTGGAGCAGGTTCAATTGGTCAAGCTGTAACAAAAGAGATTTTTAAAAGAAATCCGAAGAAACTTCATGTTGTAGATATAAGTGAAAATAATATGGTGGAGTTGGTACGAGATATTCGTAGCTCTTTTGGCTATACTGATGGAGAGTTTAAAACTTTTGCACTTGATATTGGCTCTATAGAGTATGATGCTTTTATTCAAAATGATGGGAAGTATGATTATGTTTTAAATTTATCTGCTCTAAAGCATGTACGAAGTGAAAAAGACCCATTTACACTTATGAGAATGATAGATACCAATATTTTCAATACGGATAAAACATTACAGCAATCAATTGATAATGGTACCAAAAAGTACTTTTGTGTTTCAACAGATAAGGCAGCAAATCCTGTTAATATGATGGGTGCTAGTAAAAGAATAATGGAAATGTTTGTTAATTGTAAATCAAAAGATATTAAAGTCTCTATGGCTCGTTTTGCTAATGTCGCCTTTTCAGATGGTTCACTTCTTCATGGTTTTAACCAACGCATACAAAAAAATCAACCTATCGTTGCACCAAATGATATTAAACGCTACTTTGTAACACCTCAAGAATCAGGTGAGCTTTGTCTTATGTCTTGTATATTTGGTGAAAATCGTGATATATTTTTTCCAAAACTAAATGAGAACCTTCATCTTATTTCTTTTGCAGATATAGCAGTCAAATATCTTGAAAACTTGGGATATGAACCTTATCTGTGCAAGAGTGAAGATGAGGCAAGGGAGCTCGCTAAAACTCTACCTACACAAGGAAAGTGGCCTTGTCTTTTTACCTCAAGTGATACTACCGGTGAAAAAGATTTTGAAGAGTTTTTTACTGATAAAGAGCTTTTAGATATGGAGAAATTTAAGAACCTAGGAATTATTAAGAATAAAGCAATTTTTGATGAAGCAAAATTAAATTCATTTGAAGCTATAATGAGGGAATTTAAAAATAATCTTTGTTGGAATAAAGAAGATATAATAAAAGAATTTTTAAAAATTATACCAGATTTTGGACACAAAGAAACTGGTAAATACCTTGATGGGAAGATGTAGGAGAATGTAATGAAAGAAAAAAGAGCGGTAATACTAGCAGGTGGCAAAGGCACAAGACTGAGACCATATACTGTTGTGTTGCCAAAACCACTTATGCCTATCGGTGAATACCCCATTTTGGAAGTTATAATAAGACAATTAAAACAATATGGTTTTACACATATAACTATGGCAGTGAACCATCAGGCTGAAATAATAAAAGCATTTTTTGGTGATGGTTCAAAATGGGATATTAAAATTGATTATTCTCTTGAAGAAAAAGCTTTAAGTACTATGGCGCCTTTAAAACTTATAAAAGATTTACCTGATAATTTTCTTGTGATGAATGGAGATATTTTAACTGATCTTGATTTTGATAAGTTTTATAAGTATCATGTTCAAAGCAGTAATATATTTACAATATCTTCATATCAAAGAGAAGTAAAATCAGAATTTGGAGTATTAGACATAAATAACTTGAATACCTTAACAGGATTTAGAGAAAAACCTGTATCTACTTATGATGTAAGTATGGGAATATATATGGTATCAAAGAAAGCTGTTGATTATATTCCTGAAGATACTTTTTATGGATTTGATCATCTTATGCTGGACTTGATGAACAAAAACGAAAAACCAAAGGTTCAAAAATTTAATGGTTATTGGTTGGATATTGGCAGACCTGATGATTATGCTCAAGCCATAGAAGAATTTGATAGTATGAAAGAAAGATTTATAAAATGAAAACTATCTTAGTTACAGGGGTTAGTGGGTTTATTGGCTCTGCTTTGGTAAAGCAGCTTAAATTTATTGGTTTTGATGTTTTAGAATTTAATTCTCCTAAAGGGGACATAGTAGAATGTGATTTTTTAACTGAATATAAAGATAAAAAAATTAAGCATATTTTTCATTTAGCATCAAAAACATTTGTTCCTGATAGTTGGGAAAATCCAATCGAATTTTATAAAACATCTGTAATTGGAACTGGTAATGTATTAGAATTATGTAGGGAACAAAATATATCATTGACATTTGTAAGTGCTTATTTATATGGACTACCTGAAAAATTACCTATTTCAGAAGTAGATAAAGTGAAATCAAACAATCCTTATGCCCATTCAAAATATTTAACTGAAGAGCTATGTAGATTTTATTCAGAATATTATGGGGTAAAAGTAACTATAGTAAGACCTTTTAATATCTATGGTAAAAAACAAAAAGATATGTTTTTAATACCATACATTATAAATCAAGTTTTAAATGATGATAAGATTAAAGTAAAAGATTTAAATCCAAAGAGAGATTATATATATATAGATGATTTGATTAATGGTTTAGTCAAAACACTTAATAATAAAAAAAGTTTTTCAATTTATAATTTTGGTTCGGGTGTTTCATTTAGTGTAAGTGAGATTATTGAAAAGACACAAAATATTGTAGGTACAAATAAAAAAGTTATATCAGAAAAAAATGAAAGAAAAAATGAAATAATGGATGTAGTTGCAGATATATCAAAAGCTAAAAATGATTTAGGATGGATTCCAAATTTTACCTTTGAACAAGGAATAAAAGAAATTATAAAGGATTTAGAAGATGAGTAAAAAAAATATACCAATAAATAAGGGTAATTATAGTAGTTTTGAAACACAAGATAGAGAAATCCTTTTTGATGAGTATAAGGCAGAGGGCTGGAAAGATGAATATTTAACTTATAGAAAAAATTGGTCTGAATTTCCTCAGAAGCAAATTGTTGATGATTATCCTCTTCTTGTAGATATTGAACTGGCTTCGGTATGTAATTTAAAATGTCCCATGTGTTATACAATTACAGATGAGTTTAAAGAAAAAGTAAATGCAAAGCTTATGGATTTTGATTTATTTAAAAAAATTATTGATGAAATTGGAGGTAAAGTTCCTGCATTAAGATTGAGCTTGAGGGGGGAATCAACACTTCATCCTAAATTACTGGAGTGTATCACATATGCCAAAGAAAGAGGCATAAAAGAAACATCTTTTTTAACCAATGGAAGTAAACTTGATAGTGAATATTTTGAAAAATTAGTAGATGCAGGTATTGATTGGATTACAATTTCTGTAGATGGTTTGGATGAAGAATATGAGCGTATTAGAAAACCACTTAAATTTACTGATACATTAAATAAAATAAAAAGTATGTCTCAGTTTAAAAAAGATAATAATCTACACAAACCTGTAATCAAGATACAATCTTTATGGCCTTCAATTAAAAACGATCCTGAAAAATTTTATAATATATTTGAACCTATTACTGATTTAATCGCATTTAATCCATTAATTGATTATTTGCAAAATGATAAAAATATTGTTTATGTAGAAAACTTTTCTTGTCCTCAGCTTTATCAAAGAGTAGTAGTGGGAGCAGATGGTTCTGTGATGATGTGCAGTAATGATGAAGAAAATGAACATATTATAGGTAATGCAATTAAAGAAACAATTCATGAAATATGGCACTCAGATGCTTTAAATAAAGTAAGAAAACTTCATTTGCAAGATGATGGTTACAAAGAATTAGGAGTTTGTAGGCGGTGTTATCTCCCAAGAGAAATTGAGTCAAATGAAACATCGATGGTAAATGGTAGAGAATTTGATATTTTGAATTATGTAAATAGGAAACAAAATATTGGAGAATAATATTATAGATAAAGCCTCTTACAGAAACAAGGGGGGGGGTAATCCAACTAATGACTACTTATTTTAAAATAAAAAAATATGGAATCACTGCGGGAAAAGGTTGTATAATTAAATTTAATAGTGAATTTTTATTAACCGATGAGGCGATTCTTGTATTTGGGGATAATGTTGTAATTCAAGATTATACTTTCATACAATTAACAAAGCCCAATCCAAAAGTAGTGATTGGCAATAATGTTGTTATTGGTAGAAATAATATGATTACTGCAAAAGGAAATATAAAGATTGGTAATAATACAAGAACGGGCGCATTTGTGCAAATATTAGATCAAGGACATGGTTTTGAAAAAGATGTGCTTATAATGGATCAAGAAGCAATTATAGAAGATACTACTATTGGTGAAGATTGTTGGATTGGAACAGGTGCAAAAATATTAAAAGGTATAACAATAGGTAATGGAGCAATTGTTGGTGCAAATGCAGTTGTAACTAAAGATGTACCAGATAATGCCATTGTAGGTGGAATTCCTGCAAAAATTATTAAATATAGGGAGTAGTAATATTGAAAAATTTTAAAAAAGATAGGTGTTATATAATTGCTGAGATTGGTGGAAATTTTCAAACCTTAGAAGAGGCAAAAAAACTAATAGATCTAGCTTATAATACTGGTGTAGATGCAGTAAAACTACAAACTTACAAAGCAGATACCATCGTAACAAAAACAGCAAGATTCGATTTAGATAATGTTGGAGATATGTTGCAACATGAACTTTTTGAAAAATATCAAATTGATTTTGAATTGCATAAAAATGTTTTTGATTATATCGACTCTAAAGGCTTAGATTGGTTTTCGACACCATCACACAAAACAGATGTGGATATGCTTGAAGAGTTGAATGTTGTAGCTCATAAGCTAGGTGCTGATGATGCTACAAATTTGCCTTTAATAAAGTATGTTGCAAAAACAATGAAGCCTATATTGCTATCTAGTGGTATGTGTACTTTAGAAGAAGTTAAAGAGATGATAAATGCATGCTTGGAAGTGGGTAATGACAATATTATTCTTTTTCATACGGTTTCAAACTATCCAACCTATCCAGATCAAGTAAATCTTTTGGCTATGCAAACACTAAAAAGAGAGTTTCCTTTTTTAACAGTTGGTTTTTCAGATCATACCATTGGTTCAACTGCTTGTTTAGCTGCTGCCTGTATGGGTGCAGAAGTTGTTGAAAAGCATTTTACTTACGATAAAAATGCGGAAGGACCTGACCATCAACTTTCAGCAAACCCTGAAGAGATGAAAGAGATAGTAGATAAGATACGAGAGTTTGAACTTATGAAAGGTACTGGAGCTAAACGACCAGTTGGTAAAGAAATTACTAATAGAGCGAAAAATAGAAAAAGTATAGTTACCGTTAAACCTATAAAAGAAGGTGAAAAACTCAGTTTAGAAAACATAGATATAAAAAGACCGGGACATGGAATCGAACCAAAGTATTTTGAAAGTTTAATTGGGAAAACTGCTTTAAATGATATAGCTGAAGATGAAGTTATGCAATGGGAGTATATATTATGAATAGTGCCTTAAAAGAATTGTTAAATGTGTATTGGTTAAGACCTGAAACTGCCTTATGGAGAGCAATAGATATAGAAATAATGAAAGATTTTGAGATAAAAGGAAATTCTTTAGATTTAGGTTGTGGAGACGGGGTATTGTCTTTTATTAGAGGTGGCGGAGAATTTGATAGTTTGTTTGATGACTACCAGTCGATAGGTGACTTGGATAAATTTTTTAAAAACTATGATGTTCATGATACTTTTAAGGAAGGGTATTCTCCGGGTATGGTTAAAAAACCTAGCTATAAATTTTCTAAGGCTTTAGATCATAAAGAAAATTTATTACTTAAAGCTAGAGAACTGAATTTCTACAATGATTTTGTAATACACGATGCTAACAAACCATTGCCATTTTCAGATAGTACTTTTGATACAATCTTCTCGAATATTGTTTACTGGCTAGATGATCCACAATTAAGCTTTAATGAAATTTCTAGAGTTTTAACAAAGGGGGGGGGCAAGTGGCACTAATGCTACCAAACAGTACAATGCCTGAATTCTCATTTTATAATCAACTTCATATTAAAAACAACAACCAAGATTTTGAATTTTTAAAATACATGGATCGAGGAAGACATAGTTCAAATATTAAGTTAGCAAAAAGTTATGAAGAATGGAAAGCTATTATTCAAAATAGTGGATTGAAAATAGTTAAGCATAACACTCATCTCTCTAAAACAGTAATGCAAATTTGGGATATTGGTTTAAGACCATTATTTCCTGTCCTTTTAAAGTTAGTTAATTCAATAGAAGATAAAAATAAATTATTAGAAATTAAAAAAGAATGGATAGAAATTTTTATGAAATTTTTAGAACCTATTTTTGAACTAGAAATGCAAAGTAAATTACGTCAAAATGAAGAAAATGCATTTCATTATTTTGTATTGGAAAAATAGTTTGATAGGTATAATAATTCAAGCTCGTATGGGTTCTAGTCGTTTACCGGGGAAGGTACTTAGAGGAATTGGAGATAAATCACTTCTTGAACATATACTATTTCGTTTAAAAAGACTAAAAAGTGAAGTAAAAGTTATTATTGCTACGAGTGACTTAAAAAAAGATGATGAGATAGAAAGCTTTTGTAGTCAAAATAATATCAATTGTTTTAGAGGTTCCGAAAGTAATGTAATGCAAAGATATTATCTATGTGCAAAAGAAAATAATTTTGAGCATATAGTTCGACTTACTGGAGATAACCCTTTTGTAGGTATAGAGGAATTGGATGCTTTGATTAAGCTACATGTAGAGACTAATACTGACTATTCAAGATCATTTTCTACCTTGCCAAAAGGGATTGGGGCAGAAATATTTTCTTTCGATGCACTAGAAAAAAGTTATAAGCTTGGGAAAAAAGACAATCACAAAGAACATGTAAATGAGTATATTGAAGAAAATGAAGAGCAGTTTAAAATATCTGAATTAAAAGTGTCTATGGAAAAAAATAGACCTGAGTTAAGTTTAACAGTAGATACTAAAGATGACTACGAAAAAGCTTGTTATATAGTAGAAAACTCTAAAAATGAATATATATCAACACAAGAGGCAATAGGCTTATGTTTGCAATATGTATAGAAGCATCTCACAGTAAAGGTATGGGGCATTTGTTTAGGATGCTAAATTTTGCAGATTATTTAAATAAACAAGATGAACAGTATATTTTTTTTATAAATAATGATGAAAAAACTAAACAGATACTGGAAGAAAATAACATGAAGTATGAGGTTGTAGATTTATTTGATGTATCTTCAGGGTGGGAAAATCAACTTATACAAAAGTACAAAATAAAGTATTGGCTAAATGATCGCTTAGATACAGATGAACAACATGCCCAATGTGTTAAAAACCAAGCTGTTATATTAATAACATTTGATGATTTAGGAAGCGGTTCTATTTATAGTGATATTGATATTTGTGGACTATTTTTTAAGCATAATGATATTAAAGGTCATAAAGTATTAAAAGGGGTTAAATATTTAATCTTAAATAGTGATATAGATTTATACAAGAGAGAGAGAACACATATAGAAAATGTATTAGTTACATTAGGTGGAAGTGACACTTATGGTGTGACAGTAAAAGTTTTACGATTGTTAAAAAAGTACAATATCAAAGCAACTTTACATGTAGGTCCATCTTTTATGCATAAAGAAGAGTTAGAAGCAGAACTAACAGCTAATTACAAGTTAGTAAGTTTTGTTCCATCACTTGTAGAAGAATTTAGCAAGTATGACTTAGCTATTACAGGTGGAGGTATAACACCTTTTGAAGCTAATGCATCTGGCTTACCTGCTTTGATAATCGCAAATGAGGTATTTGAAGTAGAAAATGGTAAATATCTTGATAGTTTAGGTTCATCTAAATTTATTGGTTATCATAAAAATATAGATGAAAGTATCTTTAATCATTTATCTGATATGCTAATTGACAAGATGAGTGCATTGGGAATGGAAAAGTTAGATACAGATGCAGTGAATAGAATTTATAAGGAAATAAAAAATTATGAGTAAAACAGTTGTAATCCATCAGCCAGATTTTTTATCGTATCTCGGCTTTTTTCATAGATTATTACATAGTGATTTATATGTGGTACTTGATGATGTTCAATTTGTAAAAGGAACTAGCCAAAGCTGGATGAATAGAGATAAAATAAAAACTCAAAATGGTGAAAAATGGCTGACTGTTAATGTTAAAAAAGCACCGAGAGATACAAATATAAATCAAATATTATTAAACAATACTATTAATTGGAAAAAGCAAAATTTAGATTTATTAAAGCAAAATTATAAAAAAGCAAAATATTTTGACGAAATTTTTCCGTATATAGAAAAATTGTACGAAAATAGTTGTGATGCATTATCGGAGTTTAATATGGCTTCAATATTTATGCTAATGGAATTATTTGATATAAAACTAGATATTGAATATTCCTCAAATTTAAGCACAACTAAGACAAAAAGTGAAAGACTTGTAGAAATATTGAAACAAGTTAATGCAACTCACTATCTATCTGGAGTGGGGGCAAAAGATTATCATGAAGGCAAACCTTTTGAAGAGGACAATGTGAAAGTAATATGGCAAGAGTTTAAACATCCTATATATTCGCAACTGCATGGAGAATTTATACCCTATCTAAGTAGTATAGATCTCTTGTTTAATTGTGGCATAGAAGAATCAAGAAAAATATTGAGGAGTATATAGATGAATGTACTAGCTATTGGGGCACATTTTGATGATATAGAGCTTGGTTGTGGTGGAGCCTTAGCAAAACATGCAGAAAATGGAGATAATGTTTATGCTTATGTAGCAACAAAATCTGGTTTTACAAATCATCAAAACATTGAGATTCGCTCAGATGACACAGCAACACAAGAGGGTGAAAATGCTATGGAGATTTTAGGGGTTACTCTCGTAAAAGGAAACTTCAAAACATTAGAAATTGAGTTTACGGATGAATTAAATTTAGAAATAGTTAAACTGATAGAAACAAAAAAAATAGACCTAGTCTATTCGCATTGGATGGGAGATATTCATCATGACCATCAAGCTGTTGCAAGAGCTTCACTCCATGGTTGCAGACATGTACCTCGACAGTTGATGTACAGAAGTAACTGGTACCACTCAAATATAGACTTTAAAGGCAATTTTTATGTAGATATTTCAAATTTTTGGGAATTAAAAAGAAAATCAATAGAGGCACATATATCAGAAATGGATCGAACAGGATACAAATGGATAGAGTTCTTTAATAATGAAGCAAAAAATGCTGGACAAAGAATAGGTGTTGAAAAAGCTGAAGTTTTTGAAGTAATAAAGTGGTTAAATTAGATGTATAAAAAAAGTTTGATTGAAAGAATGCTTTTAAAGTTATATTATATTTTTACCGCTAGCTATTTTAGACTGTTACATGGGATAAAAGTTGGAAAAGGATGTAGAATACATTTTAGCTCTACAATAAGAGGAAATATAGAGATTAAAAACAATGTTAATATTGGAAAAAATGTTAATATTTCTGGTAATGTAAAGATTGGAGAAAAGTCAAACATTGCCGATTATGCTCGACTTAATACTATGCCTGATGGAAAAATAGACATTGGCAAAGACGCACATATTAATATATATAACATAATAGGAAGTAGCCATAGCGTAAAAATAGGTGAACATGCTTTATTTGCAGCAGGTGTAAAAATAACTGATGCCACACATAGAATAGAAAATATTGATGATATCATAAAACAAGCAGCTATTGATTCAGAAGAGCTTGTGGTTGGGGATAATTGTTGGTTAGGCTTTGATGTAAATGTAATAATGGGGGGGGGCAATAGGCAAAAACTGTGTAATTGGCTCCAAGTCTCTTGTCAATAAAAAAATCCCTTCTAACAGTATTGCAGTTGGGATTCCTGCAAAAGTCATTAAAAAAAGAGACTTTATTGAAAAATAGTAAGCACACTCTATCCGCGATTATTGTTAATCAGACCTTTGCAATGCTTATATTTCTTACGGTTCCAAATATATTGGGTCAAGAAGATTATGCACAAACAGTTTATATATCTGTTTTAATGTCATTTCTTGTCTTGTCTAATTTTGGAATGAACTTTATTTATGGTCGAAAAATGCCTTCTGTGTACCACGAAAATGATGCAGAATTAATTGAACAGTACAATCAAACATTTTTTTGGTTTAGTTTAGGGATGTCATTACTTGGAAGTATTGTCATTAGTTTTGTTTATTATATGAAATTTGGATTATTTCTTAATGCTATGTTTCTTGTTTTTGTAAATCCGATGTTGCTTATCATTACTTTTTACATTCAAAAATCCAGTGTGAAAGAGGATTTTATAGTTTATAGAAATATTAATATGAAGAGTGCAGCAATACGGTTAATCATTATTCCTTTTTCATATATATTTGGTCTTGTCGGATGGATAAGTGCTCAATCAATCGCTTCATTGTTTGTAATGGGAAGTATAAAAAATAGCTTGATTTTAAAATATGAACAGTTTAATATCTCTCTTATAAAGAAACATCTTTTTGAAGGATTGATTTTATTGTTAAATTTCTTTTTTTGGAATCAACTGCTTAACTCTGGCCGATTATATGCATCTATCTATTTTGATTCGGATGTTATCGCTCAGTATGGTATAACCAATGCTGGGTATGTATTATTGCAGACATTAATAATATCTATCTATTTACCAGTAACAATTGCGACATTAAAAATTATGAAGAGTGATACAAAAGATGCAATTCAACAGCTTTTTAGTGTGATTATTAAAACATCGATTCCCATATTTTTCATAATTGTTTTTGCTATAGAATTCGCACCTTATTTATATGAGGTTTTTTTTCCAAGTTATAATATAGATTTTGATATATTGAAATATCAATTGCTGTCATTAATGACATTACCGTTAATCGCTACACTTGGCAATGTTTTTATAGGACTAGAACAACCATTGAAACTTTTGCTTATTTATGCTCTTTCTTTTAGTGTTAGCTTTATATCTATGTATTTATTAAAGGAAGAAGTGTTTATTCTTAGTGCAGCTATATCTCAATTGGTAGGAATGTTGTTTTTATCGTTACTTCTATTGGTCTCAGTGATACTTAACTTTAAAATATATATAGATAACCCATATAAAAACTTAATACAAATATTTTTTATTGTATTCTTACCCTATTGTGTTTATTTATTAATTAGGAGTTATATTTGAAACAATTTATTAAAGATTGGATACTACCACCAAAAATAAAACACTTTTTAGAAGAACAAATAAGTTTATATAGGGTGAAGAAGTTAGGCACAATAGATATTAATAGAAATAGAGAACTTGAAAATATTTATAACGGTCAAAGATGTTTTATTTTAGGAAATGCCCCCACTATAAATAATATTGATATTAAGGTACTTGAGAATGAATATGTTTTTGTAATGAGTACTTTTTACAATCATCCTGAGTATTCTAAATTAAAGAAAGCTTTTTTATCTTGCGTTGATGTGACTGGTAGCAAGAGTGAAGAAGATACTCTTAAGTGGATGAAATCGATTTCTAAAAATACACCAACAACACAGACTTATTTTTTTGATTTAAAACAAAAAACAACAAATGAAGAAAACAAATTATTTGAAGGAAAAGATGTTTATTATATTGCAACTGCAAATATTGAGAGAAGTTTTGATATTTCAAAGTTTACGAGAGGCTACAGTACAAATATTATTCAAGTATTAGAAATAGCTATGTACATGGGTTTTAAGGAAATTTTTCTACATAGTGTTAACATAAATTTGATTTGTGGAGATGGAAGGTATAGTTATTTTTTCAATAAAGATAAGCTACCGATAGCAGACCCAAATTTAAATGCTAATGGAGTATGTGTACATGATTTTTTTGTACAAGTAGAAACAACGCATGTTGTTTTTCAAGAATTAAAGATCATACATAAATATGCATTAGAGAAAGGTATAAAAATTTACTACACAAATAAAGAAAGTTTATTGAAGTTTTGTGAATACAAAGAATTTGAAAGTATCTTTAAATGAGCATCAAAAACTTTCTCAAACAAAACCTATCACAAAAACAAAAAAATAGACTCAATATCTTGCTCTCAAAAATAAAACTTTTCTTTTTAAAAAAAGATATTGGGAAAGAGACTTATATAGACCCAACGGTAAATGTCTTTGGTTGGGAAGCGGTGTCCATAGGTAGAAATACTTTAGTGGGTGAGCAGACATGGATAAATATAAATGGTAGGGAACAAGGATTTAAGCACATCAAGATAGGAAGCTACTGTTATCTTGGTCGTCGTAATCTTTTAAGTTCTAGTAAAGAGCTTATTATAAGTGACTATGTGATGACTAATAATGAATGTAAATTCTTAGGAAGTAATCATGTTTTTGATAACCCTATGGCTCCTTATATTTCAACTGGTACAAGTAATGATGATATTCAAAAGATTGGGGTAAACACATGGATAGGTGCTGGAACAATTGTTTTAGGTGCTGTTAAAGTTGGCTATGGAAGTATTATTGGTGCGGGCAGTGTTGTTACTAAAGATATTCCCCCTTTTTCTATTGCAGTGGGTAACCCTTGTAGGGTGATTAAGCGATATGACTTTGCTCAAGAAGAATGGGTAAGCATTGATAGGTTTGATGCAAACAATGAGAAACTTATGCCTTGCGAAGATGAGTACCTTGAAACCCTCAAGCAAAATTCTAAAGGTTTGGTTTTACATGTTATGGCAGCAACATCACGATATGGAGATCTGTTTTGAAATGTAAAATTTGTGAGGCAAAGAGCAGGGCTGTTTTTAAAGGGACGGTGTTAAACAAGTACGAGATACAGTACTTTAACTGTCCCTCATGTGGATTTACACAGACGGAAGAACCGTATTGGCTAGAAGAAGCGTATTCTGATGCTATTAGCGTTTCTGACACGGGGGTTATGGCAAGAAACTTATCTTTAAGCAAAATGGCTAAGCTTGTTCTTTCCTTTGTTTCAGATAAACAAGGGAAGTTTTTAGACTTTGGTGGTGGGTATGGAATATTTACGCGGATGATGCGAGATATTGGTTTTGATTTTTATTGGTATGATAAGTTTGCCCATAACTTAGTCGCGCGTGGTTTTGAAGGCAAGATAGATAATGATCTGAAGTATGAGGCAGTTACCTCTTTTGAAAACTTTGAGCATTTGCTTAATCCTTTAGAAGATATTGAAACGATGTTAGGATTGAGTGATACGGTTCTTTTTTCAACAGAGTTAATGCCCTCTGATCTCCCTCAACCTGAAAAATGGTGGTATTACTGTTTAGAACATGGTCAGCATATCTCTATATTTTCACGAAAAAGTTTGGAATATATCGCCAATAAAAATGGGTTTAAGTTTATCAGTAATGGCTCAACGCTTCATATGTTTACAAAAAAATCTATATCACCAAAAATATTTGTGTTGACAAAAATAATGATTAAATTAGGGTTAGATAGGTTTATCAGAAATAAGCCAAAAACAAATGATGATATGGTGTTGATGATTAAAAAAATGGAAACAAAATTATGAAAATACTTATCACGGGGGCTAAGGGCTTTTTAGGAAGTCATGCGGCAAGGCACTTTAAAGGTTTAGGCTATGAGACTTACGGGATAGGTCATGGAGACTTGTTGGTTGATGAATGTAAAGAGATAGGGCTAGATTACTGGTATAAGTCAGATGTTAGTGTTAAGGCGATACAAGGCATTAATGAAAAATTTGATGTGATAGTGCATTGTGGAGGCAGTGGTTCTGTTGGTTTTTCAGTGGAACATCCTTATGAAGATTTCAAAAAGACAGTAGATGGAACCTTGGAAGTGCTTGAGTATATGCGACTTTATAACCCTGAGGCACATCTTTTGTATCCTTCAAGTCCTGCTGTTCAGGGGGAGTGTGAAGATAAGCCTATAAAAGAAGACTATATAGGAAAACCTGCTTCCCCTTATGGGTACCACAAAAAGATTGCCGAAGATTTGTGTCAGAGTTATAGTGAAAAATTTGATTTAAAAATATCTATTATAAGACTTTTTTCTGTTTATGGTAATGGGCTGAAAAAACAACTATTTTGGGATGCTTGCAAAAAGATAGTTAAAACTGAAGATGAAGTTGTTTTTTTTGGGACAGGAGAAGAAACAAGGGACTTTATTCATATAAGCGATGTTTTATCTTTATTTAGTATTTTACTAGAACAAAAAGAGAGACTGATTGTTATCAATGGGGGAAGTGGTAAAAAGTATACTATTAATAATGTTGTTAAAATGATAAAAGATTTAATCAATCCAAAGTTAAAAATTAGATTTAACAATCGAATAAATAGAGGAAATCCAATATATTATTGGGCAAATACTCAAAAATTAGAAAACTATGGTTTTAAAGCAAAGAAAAAATTAGAAGAAGAGATAAAAAGTTATGTAGATTGGGTAAAGGGTTTATATGATTAAAGTTGGTTTTATAGGTGCTGTTTCAAAAGAGTGGATGGGTGGACTTAATTATTTTAAAAATTTACTTTTTGCCATGGATTCTTTAAAAAGCAAAGAAGTTGAAATCCTTGTTTTCGTAGGTAAAAAAACAGATATAGAAATAAAGAGTATGTTTAAAGGATATGCTATTGTGATTGAAAATAGTATATTTGATAGAGGAAGTTTGAAATGGCTTTTTATGAAAATAGAGCAAAGAATATTCAAAACAAATTTTTTGCTTGAAACTATTTTAAGAAAATATGGAATACAAGTACTTTCTCATTCATCTATGACAAACTTTAAAAATATAAAAACTATTAACTGGATTCCTGATTTTCAACATATTCATTTACCTCAAATGTTTTTGGCGGATGAAATCAAAAGTAGAGATGAAAGCTTTATAAAAATAATACAAGAGAGTGATATAATTGTTTTAAGTAGTTATGATGCTTTGCAAGATTTTAAAAATTTTGCACCTGAGCATGAAAAGAAAGCAAGAGTTTTACAGTTTGTTTCTCAACCAAATAAAAAATATTTTGAGCTCAATGGAAATGATAAAAACAATATATTAAAAAAATATGAGATAAAAGATGAATTTTTTTATATGCCAAACCAATTTTGGAAGCATAAAAGCCATATGATGGTTTTTAAAGCTATTAATGAATTGAAGAAAGAAGGGATTGAACTTTACCTTGTTTGTACAGGATATTTACAAGATTATAGAAATACAAGTTATATTGAAGAGATAAAAGATTTTATAAAGAATAATAACCTTAAGCAAAATATTAAACTTTTGGGGCTTGTAGATTATGAAGATGTTTTTGCTTTGATTAAATTTTCAAAGGTAGTTATAAATCCATCTTTATTTGAAGGATGGAGTTCAACGGTTGAGGAATGTAAAAGTGTAGGAAAAAATATGATTTTATCTGATTTGGATGTCCATAAAGAACAATATCCGAATGCAACTTTTTTTGATAGGAACAATATTGAGTCTTTAAAAAATATATTAAAAAACTATCAGAAAGAAAATCTAGATAATACTATAGAAACATTGGAAAAAAGAACAAAAGAATTTGCACAAAAGTATGTAAAAATTGTAATGGAATTGGAAAATGATTGATAGTACAGTATGTACAAATGAAAATTATAGCACAACAAGATTACTTATGAAAGAACAGCCAAAGATTGTAAATAATCTTGAAGATAAATTTGAGTCGGTTTTGTTTTTACCTGATGGTGAAGGAAGAGTTGCTGAAGGAGGACTTAGAACACAAGGCTACTTTAAAAAGTCTTATTATGACAAGCCTCTTATCTCTATCATCACTGTGGTATATAATGGCGAGGAGTTTTTGGAAGAGACGATTTTAAGTGTAATAAATCAGAGTTATGATAATGTGGAGTATATCATTGTGGATGGTGGTTCTAGTGATGGGACTTTGGATATTATTAAGAAGTATGAAGATAGGATTGATTATTGGGTTAGTGAGAGGGATAAAGGGATAAGTGATGCATTTAATAAGGGCGTAAAAGTAGCAAGGGGAAATTACATAAACTTCCAAGGTGATGGAGATGGTTTTGTTTTCAATGATTCTCTGGAAAAGATATTTTTAGACATTAATCTAAGAGGAGTTATGCTTGTAAGTGCTAGAATACAAAGAATAGATATAGAGGGAAATGAATTATTTACATCTAAATATATAGATCAATTTGACCATAAGAGTTTACTTTTTAGAATGTCTATGCCTCATCAAGGACTTTTTACTCATAAAAAATATTTTGAAAAGTATGGACTATTTGATATTAATAATATTTTTTGTATGGACTATGATCATTTACTTAGAAGCTATCATGAGTTTCCAAAAGTTGTGACTAAAAATATAGTGGTAGCAAGATGGAGAGATGATGGACTTGGGAATGGCAGAACATTAGATATATTTAAAGAGTATGATAAGATAAAAAGAGATAATAATGTAGCTAGTAGTTTTGTGCTTGATTTTATTAAGTATTGGACTTTATTTAAATATTATGTAAAAAAGATTATAGGGAGAAAATAGAATGTTGGAAGTTTTAAAATTTATATGGAAGAAAAATGAAGGTTTGTCAAGAATAAAATATTTGTTTATTGGTACTACTTTTCAAATTTTTAAAAGATTAACAGGAAGTATAATTTCAAAAAAAATATTTAATGGAAAAAATATTTTTTTATATCCAAATTGTAATGTATCCAGCATGTATTCTTATACAGACATTCCAGACAAACAAGAGATAACTATTTTAAGAGATTTAATGAAAAATGGGGGGGGTATTTTCTTGGATATAGGAGCCAATATAGGGTCATATAGTGTCTCCATGATGGATATTTGTGATGATATTATAGCTTTTGAACCACATCCTTATACTTCTAAAAGATGTAAAATGAATTTTTTGTTAAATGGAGCATCTGAAAATAAAGTAAAACAGTTAGCTTTGTCAAATGAAATAGGAAAAATTCATTTTTCAGATTATGGTGGAAGTTCAACTGTTAATCATATCGTTAAAGATAATACTGGCATAGAAGTTGAAGTTTCTACTTTGGACAAATTTGTTTTAGAGAACAACTTTTCTAAAACAGATAAGTATATTATCAAAGTTGATGTTGAAGGTTTTGAAAAACAAGTTTTCGAAGGTGGAAAAGTTTTTTTAACTGAATATAATATACAAGGAATTATATTTGAATGCTTTGCTAAAGATGATGTATTTGAAATATTGAAAAAATATGAATATAGTAATATTAAAAAGTTAAGTGAGAATAATTATTTTGCAAGAAAAAATTAATTGGGTAGAGAACTTAAAAGTCTTAGGTATATTAACTGTCATCTTAGGTCATATAGCATCACCTTTGGGTGGATTTATATTTTCATTTCATATGCCTCTATTTTTTATACTTGCAGGCTTTTTTATAAAGTTTGATTTGAACTTTAAAGAATTTATAACTAAAGATTTTAAGAGGCTTATGGTTCCTTACTTTATATTTGCTTTTGTTGGCTTAGGCTTGGAGATACTTAAAAGATATGCTTTACATAGAGATAGTGTAAACATATTTGAAGAGCTACAAAGCATATTTATATGGATGGATATGTCATCTTTGATACACACTTATGCTTTTGTCTTATGGTTTTTACCAGCACTATTTTTTGCAAAAGCTATATTGTTTATAGTGAAAAATAATATACAAAACACATTTGCACAGTTCTTAGTAATATCTTCATTGTTTTCTCTAAGCTTTTTTGTAAATTTACCTTTTGGAATAGATAATGCCATGAATGCTTTACTGTTTGTATTCATTGGACATATATATTTTAAGTTATATGAAGATAGTAAAATATTGTATGTATTACCTTTTATTTTAATTGGAATATATGCTTTTGTAGGTTTTCCTACTTTGGATATGGCTACAAAGGCATACTCTAATGTTGTTATAAATATATTATTTTCTATCTCTATCATATATACATTTATAATCATATTTAAAAAAATAAATAGTGAGAATAAATTATTGAAAATATGGGGGGGCAACACTATGCTTTTGTTTATTGTACATCCTTATACAAATAATATTTCTCATATTGTTGTTGAAAAATTACACTTTGGGGATTGGTATCTGAAATTTTTCATCTCTTTATTTTTACTTCAAATTTTGCTTTTTATTAAATTGAAGTTTGAAAATAGAGGTATATTTAAATATGTAT
>Ga0256840_1001913_pt1 | contig 18869 bp, 11 predicted proteins | sample 355202metaG_FD_185969 | JGI IMG/M metagenome (GOLD analysis project Ga0256840, IMG submission 185969) | Hydrothermal vent microbial communities from Mid Atlantic Ridge, Atlantic Ocean - 355-202 | ecosystem: Environmental > Aquatic > Marine > Hydrothermal vents | place: Atlantic Ocean: Mid...
TCTAATAGTTTGGTAATATGGTTCATGACCTGTCCCCTAAATTATGGTATGCAAAGACAATATATTATACTGCCTTTCATAATCCACGTAGATTAGGATGGACAGGTCAAAACATCATATCTAATAATATTTAATATTTCAATCCCTTAATGTCATTGCAAAACTTATTAAATTTATTCAAATCCGTTCATAAAAATCACACTTTTCTCCTGTTTCAAGCTCATGTCATCCCAGCGTATAACCCAATTTATAGGGTTGCCTGTAGTGGTAAATTCATAATTTACATGAGATATAATATTTCCAGTATTGGCTGGTGCACTAGCAGTTACCGTGAAACTAGTCCATTGATTTAAGGTAATAGTGCTCACTGGAATAATATCTGTAAAAACATCGATATAATTTTCATTTTGTGTATAAAAAAACACTTGCAAGACTAAATTTTCTACTTCATCTGCACTTAACAGCTTATAGCTGCCTTTAAATATATAATTTTTCCCTGCTGTAGCCGATGAAAAATTACAATAACCTCCCCCCAAACTTCCACTGTTAGCATTAATTGCTGTTACAGTATGTTGCAAACTGCCAGCACCCGAAAGGTTAGCACCGTCATTATTAATCCAAGTTGGAGCAACACTTCCACAGTGCCAACCAGTAATATCACTGTCAAAATTTCCATTTGGTTCTAATTCTTGTGCATTTATTATTAATGGTACAAAAATCAATACACCTAAACATTTATTACATTTCATATTTTTTATCCTATTCAAAACTATTTTTAAAAATTATATCTGATTTATCTGAAATATTGGCAATATAGGCATCATCGACCATGCCATTTGGGTAATGGCCAAGCAGATAAAATTCATTGGTATTGCTGTCATAAACCATGTCTTTAACGGTGGTTTTATTGTTATTTGAAAAGTCATACACTCTGGTGCCATTGACACCCCAATTTGACATTGGAACACCCCATTGATCAAATCGAGCCATGGCTATTTTTGAATAATCAATGCCATTATCTTGCCATTGTATGTTGCCTACTACGCTGATACTGATGTCTGGTTGTCCAGGTTCTACCGTTATGCTTTGTATGATGTCATTGGTGTCACCGATAAATAATTGATTAAAGCCGATAGTTGCCCAACCATTCGTGCCAAAAGTTGTATCAAATATCCATTGACTTGCAGGCATATGATAGAAACCGACTACAAAATCATTATCCGTTCCAGTGGAAAATTTGGCAGCAACAAGAAGTCTAGCTACATCAGTTGTTGGATTAGAATAATACATGTCTTGTAAAATTTCTACGTCATTTAATGTATCAGGCAATGGCTGTGTTGACCAGCTTTGAACCAAATCTCCCAGCACGTTTAATTTACAAAATGCCAAGTTCCAACCGTCATTATTTACTCCATTACCTTCAAAGGCACTGCCACCAATAATAATCTCTATAGGATTACCATATTCGAGAACAATTGCCTTAGCTTTGTCGATACCAATACCACTGTGACCAATATCTTGGTCAAAAGCACAAGTTGTTTTACCAGCTCCTGCAAAAGTTGTGCGATAAGATAAAGAACCATCAGGAGCAACATTAAGCATAGCCACGCCAAAGTCGGTATCAAAAACACTGCTGAAATCAACAGTAGCAGCCACGGATAACTTGCCAGTGTTACCAAAATCATCAGGAATAAACACCAAATCAGCAAAAATATCATTTTGACGCAAATAAGTGCTGCCGAAATCAAAAGCAATGGTTTGTGACCCGACTAATAAACCCGTATTATTATAATGCTTAATAAAAATATCTTGTTGGCACTCGGTATTTACTGCAACACAGGTGTAGTTTGAATACCCTAAAAAAACACCGTCAGATGAATCAACTGCTAGGGTAAAATTTCCATCGATTAAAAATGCATCAATCTCTGAAACCAATGGGCTATAAGACATATCTTCTACCCCATTTGCTAAATATCGATAGACCCACAAATCATAAACACTACCTGAACTCCGTGCTTTTAAGACCAATAACCTGCCTTGAGAGTCCAAAACACTGGCTAAATGTATTGTTGAATTATTAATCGAATGTTCAATCACCAAACCTTGATTACCATAGCTTGGGTCTAAATTGCCTATCACTTGTGCGTTGATAGAAAACGACACAATAAATAAAATTATTATAATTTTCATTCTTAATCTCATATTTATAAACTAAAAAACTTTTGGGTAATTTTGAGTGAAGTTTTAAATTTTTCAACACTTGCAATAATTTATACAAAATATTCATTTTATTAATTCTGTGCTCTAACGCCTCAGAATTAATATCAATAGACAATCAGCATAAAGGTCGCATTCATCAAAGTCCCAGATGCATCTCTGGTTTCACACCTCATGGCTGGTTTTCCACCAGATACTCCTGAAATCCTACACGTTGCGTTGACATTATCATTTGTCGCTGTAGCTTGCCAGAAACTACTACTTATGTCATCAGGAAAAGCAATGCTACATGTGCCATTAATGTTAACATTTTCTGCAAATAAACCTGTACCTGCTAGTGTTCTTTCTGTGTTATTTACCTCACGTAAAAAAGCAGCCTGATTATTAAAACATTGGATATACATCATGTATTTAACCAAACCTGTGCTAGCAAAATTTTGTTTCATCTTGCCTTGGACAAGCAATTCAGAATCAAGTGTGGTATTGCCTTTTACCCGCAAACCATCAGGATCTGGTGTATTCCAACTTCCGACCGAAGCACCACCATTTGAATCCACATAAAACTTAATCGCTCCATTTTGTCTGACTCTTAACGGATCATCTTGAGACCCCACATCAAGAGAATTTACGTCAAGTGCCACAGCATCTCCGTTAAGTGGAGACTGTGGACCGACTGACACTCCATCGCTTCTGACTCGAATTGCAGTGCCAGCAGTTGTCCAATTTGTTCCATCATATACTAATACGTCAGTAGCAATAGCACCGCTAATCGATAAATCACTAGCAGTGGTTGCAATAGTTGCATTAGTTGCGTTAGTTGCATTAGTTGCATTATTGGCGAAATCTGCTTTCACCGCATAAGGAGCAGTGGTAATTTTTTGGCGTGGTGACAATGTCGAGTAACTAGCACTCGATGTTGGTTTTACCGCTAGTTCAATCCACACATCGGGTCCACTACTGAAAGCAAGGTTACCAAAATCAACATCAGGCACGGTAAAGATTCCATTGGTTACCACTACTCCTGTGTGTATATCGGCACCAAAGAACAACAATGAAGGCCCTCCTGCTGCCACATCATAAGCATCAAAAGACATATCGTAAGTGCCATTGGCAGGACTGCCATTGACGATTAATTCACCTTGATAAGTAAAAGGCACATTAACTGCTTGTGCATTCACAAGTAGTGGAAAAAAAATCAATACGCTTAAAAGTTTAATAGTTTTCATGTTATTTACTCCTATTCAAAACCATTTTTAAAAATGGGGTCGCCTGTGTTTGTTGCACTTGCCCCTTGTAAAAATCCACCTTTAAAAACATAAGGTGAAGCCGTTGCGTTGTGACCGGCATCAATTTGCCCAATCACGCCTGTTACTTTGTAAATATTGCCTGTATCTGTCATCACTCCTCCTCCTGATGATAAAGTGAATTTTTTTATGGCATAGGTTGTTGTGCCTTGCGGTTGCTCAACTAATGCGGTTGATTTATTTTGAGAAATCGCCCCAAAACTGCTCATTAACAAACTGCTGATAATAATATATTTATTCATAATTCCTCCTATTGACTTGTATCTTTGTTGTTTATCATTTCGACAAGCATTGCCTTTAATTCAGCTATTTGTTTAGACTGCTGTTGTATGCTTGTTTGTTGTTGTTCGATTAGGCTTTGCTGTTCTTGTGTGGCTTTGATAAGTACAGGGATTAATTCACCGTAACGCATGGAACGGGTGTGCATTTTATCCTCTTTCTGGTTTACAATTTCAGGAATAATGGTTTCCACTTCTTGTGCTATCAAGCCCATGTGTGTGTGTTTTTCTGCATCGCTTTTCATGCTGTAAGTGACAGGATTCATCGACAAAATTTCTGCCAAACCGTAATCCATTCCTTTGATGTTGTCTTTTAAACGCCTGTCTGAGGTGACATTAACCGCATTGGTGGTATCGACATTGGTGGTGAAAATAGTTGACCACCGATAAGTATCTCTTCCAAGGTTGTAAATACTATTAGTGAAAGGTTCAATATTTGTATTCATATCAATCCTGTCAACACTTTTATCATAAATTCTCATCATCGTGGTTTGTGTTCCTGAATCATACCCATTAAAAGCAATACTTGTTCCACCTGTTAATAAGCGAATATCAAAATTTGGGGTTTTATTTGTAGAGAAAAGTAAAGCGGACTCTTTTGTATTATCCAATTTGTTAATTGCTAATGAAACATTATCTGTGTTCACTTTTGGTTCAATTGTCGCAACTACTTCATCGACAGCTGACCCAAATGTTGTGCCTTGCCCTTTGATGTGTAATGGTGATGCTGGTGCATTGGTGCCAATGCCAAAGCCTCCTAGTGCTTCAAATAAAACTTGACTTGGACCTGTAGTATTAACTCCTGTTTGTGACCATACAAATGAATTCTCATCACCATCAGCATCCCCTACGACTGCAGCAGTTCTAATGTTTGCGTTTTTACCTGCTGCAAAGCTATACTTTCCACCTGCAATATTTCCCTGACCCCCAGGAACAGTTCCATAATTGGCTCTTACTTGATTATTATGTCCTCCAGAGATAGTTGAATCATTACTAAATATTTTATTGGCATTACCCCCTGCAATTGTTGAGCTTTGAGAGTTTAAAAATACCGTTGATATAATATCATTATTTGTTCCACCAGATATTGTAGAACCCGACCCATCATTTGGGTTAGTGTCAGCATTTCCAATTTTATTATTAGAACCTCCTGAAATTACACTAGTACTCTCTGTTATAATATTACCAAACCCCGTTTCACCACCACCTAATATAGAAGAACCTTCTACTATTGATGAAATAGTATTGGAAGGGTTTCCAATAATAAGATTGGTTTGTGAGTTTGTTGAAGGTATAATTTTCATACTTGTCAAGTTGTTTACTTTAAACTCTAAAGGTTGATTATCCGTTGTTCCAATAAAATTTGTTCCAGCAGTTGTCCCGGCATTACCCGTCAAGCCCCAACCACTACTTCCACCACCAACATCATCGGTTTCACAGGTAACCGTACCATCTTGGGCTATCACACGGATGCTGCTGCCTGCTGCACAAGTGCCTGTCACACGCTCTTGAATTTGCGTGCTATCAACTTCAGAGCGTTGAATGGTATTGGCAGCGATTTGTGTGCGTGTCACGGCTTGGGATGCTATATCGGCTGTTGCAATCGTGCCATTGGCTATTTTTGCGGAAGTCACCGAATCACCTGCTAATTTAGCGGAGGTTACTGCACCATTGGCTATTTTGGCTGTAGTAATTGACGCATCTTGAATAGCAAATGAATTTACACCATTAGTACCAACAAACTGAGCATGGATGGCATAGGGTGCATTGGTGACACGTTGCCGAGGCTGCAATGTTACCAAATTATTTCCTGCTAAATCGGTAAAACTCAATTCTAGCCACCGTTCATCACCAGCAAAAACCATATTACCCAAGTCAACTTCGATAGAAAATATACCATTGGTTACCGTAACATCTGGAATATTTTGCCCCATTTGTTGAACGCCTCCAGATTGCGTATCGTATAAATTTACAATAAAATTATAACTCCCATTAACGGGTGCGTTATTCATTAACAACTCACCCTGATAAGTAAATTGTGTACCAACTGTTGTTTGTGCAGTGTTTATTTGACTCCAAAATAGAGTGATTATTATAAATAGTTTTTTCATTTTAAATTCCTAAAATTTTTGTGCTTACTTAAGGAATCGTAAAACTAAAGAGAAATAGGACAAACTTAATAAATTTAGCCTCTTCAAAAAAAAGAGTGGGTGGTTTTTGGCTCTGGTAAGTCTCCCATTGTATGAAATAAGGCAATTTTGAGTATATCGTAGCTTCTAAAACCGTATGATTTTCTCGTGACCATATTCTTGAATTGTTCACTATTTAGATAGGCAACACCCATCGAAAAAGAATGAATCATCTAATTGAAAACTCTACAACACAAAATCAAAAGAACTTGTATTGAATAATAAAAAGAATAACCCTTTAAATTGTTTTTTAAATTTTTATAATACCGTAGGTGAAAATAGAACTAAAATTACCGCTCAAGCTGGCGGGGTTCGGACTTTAGTCCGTCTTTTAAACAACGGGACTAAAGTCCCTGCCCCTAATGGCTACCTGATGGGTATTGTAAATGTGGCAGATGTTCTAAAAGCTTGATTCTCTTTTTGATTCACATGGTTGGAACTGAATTAGATGGTTGGTTTTAACCCAAGTGCCATGCCTATTAATGTTTCACTATTCATGGGATAATTGTACTTTACCCATTTCATTTCGCATAGAGCCTCAATTATTCGTATTATCCATGAAACTCACCCACCACTCAACGGGCTAGGTCTGCTTAGGGGTTGTAATATAATTGTGTTTTCACTATCGGGATTTGGGATAAACGAGTTTTTACTACATTCTAAATTGACTTCTCATACAATCCCATCATCACTTTTTCAGGTGTCATGGGCGAGTGAAATTTTATTTGATAATCTTTATTAAAGGCTTTGATGGCATTGGCAATGGCAAAATATGCGCCTATTCCATACATTAGTGGTGGTTCGCCGACGGCTTTGGATTTGAAAATAGCCATGTCGTGCCCTTCAGTTTTTAGTGCTTCGACTGTGATGTCTTTGGCAATAGAGAATATATCGGGAATTTTGTAGGTCGATAAGGTATTGGACAACAATCGGCCTTGTTCGTTGTAAGCGACCTCCTCCATGGTCATCCAGCCGATGCCTTGAGCTAACGCCCCTTCGACTTGACCTAAATCCACACCTTTGTTCATGCTTTTGCCGAAGTCATGGACAATATCCACGCAGTCAATTTCATAAGTTCCACGCAAACAATCAACCGTTGTTTGTATCAATGCCGCACCATAAACATGGTAAGCAAAAGGGTGGCCTTTTTCTTTGCTTTTATCAAATTTGATTATGGGTGTCGCATAGTGTGCATTTTCTGTGAGGCAAATGCGTTTCCAAAAGGTTTTGAAAACTAAATTTTTCCAATCAAGTTCAGTCTTTTCACCATTAACTTCAACCCAACCATTTTTGATTTCTAAGGTATCTACCCCAACGGATAATTCATCAGCAGCCACATGTTTGAGTCGCTCCAACAAAGCATTACACGCTTTTATTAAGGCTTTGCCGTTTAAATCTGCCGTAGAACTGGCTGCACTGGGCGAGGTATTGGCTACGCGTGTGGTGTTGGTGGTTTCTAGTTTTATCAAATCTGGGTTAATGGAAAATGTTTGTGCAGCCACTTGTAACATTTTGGTGTTAACGCTTTGGCCCATTTCCACCGCTCCTGTGGATATGCCGACACTGCCATCTTGGTAAATATGCACTAAGGCACGGGCGTGGTTCATCGGCGTATTGGTGAATGATATTCCAAAACAAATGGGCATCACTGCCATGCCTTTTTTAAATTGTTGGTTGTTTTGATTAAATTCTTCAATGGATTGTTCTACCACATTAATATTTATTTTATCACTGAGCTGCTGCCACACTTTTTTGGCTTCGACTTTTTCAGCCACTTGTCCATAAGAAAAAACATCGTTTTCACTCAATAAATTGGCTTGTTGTATTTTGTAAGCTGGAATACCCAATTGTTCTGCGGCTTTGGCAATAGCCGATTCAATCACAACCATGCCTTGCGGCCCACCAAAACCACGAAATGCGGTATTAGGTGGCAAGTTGGTTTTGCATGAGTGCACTGTTGTCTTGACGTTTGGAATGAAATAACTATTGGTCGCGTGAAACAAGGTGCGTTCGGCTATGGCGGGCGATAAATCCGCAGCAGCACCTGAATTTTGCAAAAACCGCACTTCAAAGGCTTTAATTTTATAATTTTCATCCAAACCAATTTTAAAAGTGCTTTCATAAGGATGACGCTTACCTGTCATCTTCAAATCATCGTGCCTGTCCAAAATGAGCTTGACCGGTTTATTTAAAACATGCGTTGCCAAAGCTGCCATGCATGCCCAAGGTGTCGCTTGGTCTTCTTTGCCACCAAATCCACCACCCAATCGTGTAACATCCACTTCAATCTTGTGCATAGCCACACCCAAAATACGTGCCGCAATGCGTTGCACCACTGTTGGTCCTTGGGTTGATGACATCAGTTTGATGCAACCATTTTCTTGTTTTTCAGCATAAGCACCTTGGGTTTCCAAATACAAATGCTCCTGTCCGTTGGAAAAAGTTTTATCTTCAAACACGTATTGACAATCATCAAAAGCCTCATCCACATCACCCAAATTAAACGAACGCGCATCATTGATAAATTGTCCTTTTTCAAAGGCTTCTTTCGCTGTGGTAATCACTGGCAACTCTGTATAAGAAACTTCAATCAACTCTCGTGCCCGTTTAGCAATAAAATCCGATTCGGCTACAATAACTGCCAACGGCATGCCTTGAAAATGGATTTCACCTTCACACAACAAAGGCTCATCCAATAAAATACCTCCGACTTGGTTTTCACCAGTAATGTCTTTAGCCAATAAAATCTTCTCAACACCAGGAAATTTTTCAGCTTGCTGAACATCAATAACCACATCCTTGGCATGTGCCACATCCGCTGCCAAAACAGCGGCATGCAAACAGTGCTGTTTGGTTAAAATATCATCAATAAAAAGCGACTCACCACGTACGTGGCCATTGGCATCTATGTTTTTCATTTAGTAATTGTTAGATTTTGTAAGTTTTGTTATTATCTCTTTTTGCTTAATTGGGTGCAAGTTTTATTATTCATCCTGTTATAGGAAAAATAGTTTATAATTATGCCGTACTGTTTAACCATGCAAAAACGCAAACAAAAAATAATAAACCGAGAGAAAAATGAAAATCAACACATGCATAATTATTAGTTTCCTATTGTTCACAACAACTTGCCTGTCACAAGTTAAAACAACAGCAAAACATGTAGATTTAATGATTGTCAACGCCCAAATCTTAACCATGAACAAAGACAAGAAAGTCTATGATAATGGTGTTATTGTCATTAAGGGAAATAAAATTATAGCCATTGGTAATAACACCCTTACCTCAAGCTACAAAGCAAAAAAAACCATTGATGCCGATGGCGATATTGCCATGCCAGGAATGATTAATTTGCACAACCACATTCCCATGATTGCCTTTAGGGGGCTTGGAGAAAACGGCGAAAAGGACAGGCTATTCAAATTTTTCTTTCCCTTAGAAAAAAAAATGTTATCAAGAAACCTCATTCGAATCGCCTCGCGTCAAGCAGCAATGGAATTAGCGTTATCGGGAGTGACCATGGTTGCTGATATGTATTACCATGAAGACGAAGTGGCAAAATCTGTTGCTCAAGTTGGAATTCGTGGTGTTTTGGGCGAAACTGTAATGCAATTTCCGGTAGTTGATGCACCAAAGCCTTATGGTGGCTTTGACTACGCCAAAAAGTACATTGCCGAGTGGAAAAATCATCCACTTATCACCCCAGCCATCGCACCACATGCAACTTATACTGTAACCCCAGAATGGTTGTTAAAATCAAAATCTTTAGCAGAAAAAGAAGACGTACCTATGCTGGTTCACATTGCAGAATCCGCTGGCGAAAAGCAATTAATCAGCGAACGCATCAATCCGATTGCAAAAGATAAATCCATTATCCAGTACCTTGAAGACATGGGATTTTTATCGGATAAATTATTGGCCGCTCACGTCATCTATTTAGATAAAAATGACATGAAAATTCTCAAAAAATACGGCGTTGGCATTTCTCACAACCCCAAAGCCAATTTACGAGCAGCCACAGGCATCTCGCCTGCGTGGGAAATGTACAAGATGAAATTAGACATCGGTTTAGGCACGGATGGGCCGATGAGTTCCAACCAAATGGATATCTTTAATGTCATGAGTTATGCAGCCTCCGCAGCACGCACCACAAGCAAAGATGGCACCCGTTTCACACCCTATGAACTGGTCGATATGGCAACCATGGGTGGTGCTCGCGCCTTAGATATGGAAGATGAAATCGGTTCACTCGAAGTCGGCAAAAAAGCTGATATCATTATCGTTGATACCGATGCAGTCAACACACAACCCAATTACGATCCATACGCAACCATCGCCTTTGCCGCCTACCCGCAGAATGTCACCCATACTATTGTTGATGGCAAAGTTATCGTAGAAAATGGCGAATTAACAACCATTGATATTCAAGAACACAATAAACAATGGATACCATTAACCCAAAAAGTGGCTGAATTTGCCAAAACACTTGAGTGAAATACTTTAAAACTCTATTTATTCGATTGTTTTTTGTGATATTCATATCATGTTCATGTTGTTTCCACTATAATTCGCAGAAATCAGGCGTTGTAACAAAATTTTAGATTTTGCCAATGCGGATTAGAGTACAAGCATTTAGACACTTTAGCGAATTAAACTCGCTGTCAAAGCCCACATCTTTTCTATACATTATTTTACTTAAATAACATTTCGTAATATTGAATCCTGAATTTACATGAAGTTCTTACATCGAAACGGTGAATTCGATTGTTGGATTATTTTTTTATTCACCAAACTAATGAAGATATATATTATGAGTAAAGGTACAGTAAAGTGGTTCAACCCTGACAAAGGTTTTGGTTTTATTACTCCAGAAGATGGCAGCAAAGATTTGTTCGTTCATCACACAGCAATACAAAGTGGTGGCGGATTCGCTACATTGAATGACGGCCAAACGGTTGAATTCGAAATTGGCGAAGGTCAGAAAGGACCCTGCGCAAACAATGTAGTGCCTCAATAAGAGAACATTATAATTTTGCCAAAAAAGCCAGTCATGTACTGGCTTTTTTTATGGGGAAGTACAAAACCAAAAGCTGTATCCCATTATTAAGACAGAGAAATTATTTCTTAGACTAGTAGAATAATATACAAACCCTTTTACTACCTATAAAGCAAACTTTTATTTCAAAATCACCTTATCAATTGTTGATAAGCTTTGCGCGTTTTGTATCAAATCAAAGCTTGGGCGAATTTTATATTTATCACCCAACTTGAGGTTGGAGACCACGCCTTGTTGTTCGTGGTGTATGTAAATTCTGGCTTTGCCGCGTCCGTGGGTTTGCAAGAGGCTTTTGAGTTGATCTGAGAATTGTTGGTAATCAGCAGTGGATGTCACAAAACCTATTTTAGTGCAATAGGTTGCTATGGCTTCATTGAGGGTTAAGATGGTTTTGGCTCGGATGATGAAATTGCCTGAAAAATTATCCACTCCTGCCTCACCCTCTATAACAACAACCTCGTCTTTAAGCATTTTTTCTTGGTTATCAAAATAGGTGTCTTTGAAAAATGTCGCTTCTATTTGGGTATTTTCATCCGAAATTACTACAGTTGCCGAATTTTCATTACGTACGCGTACCGAAGTAATCAAACCGCCAACAACCACAGCCGTGCCATTAAAATAGCGTTTTTTCATGAAATCATTTTTATTATCGTCTTTTGTTGCTGCTTTTCGAGGTTCTTGCTCGGGTTGCATTGCCATCACTGTTGTTACACTATGACTACAGCAAGAATCAAGCCATTGGGAAACTGTGCGTATGGGGTGACCAGTAATAAAATGACCTAAATAATCGCGTTCGTAAAACAATCGCCTGTTGTCGTCAAATGCTTTAACATCAGGAAGAGGTATCGGCATTTCATTAACGCCACTTGATTGTGCCATCATCGCCCCAAATAAATCCACTTGTCCTGATTCTTGGTCGCGATTTTTTTGTTGAGCGGCTTTGATTACACTTTCCATGCCTGTTATGAGTGCATTGCGATTAGAATGCAACCCATCAAAGGCTCCTGTAAGAATTAATGCCTCTAATGTGCGTTTATTGACTTTGTGTAAGTCTACACGAACGCAAAAATCGTAAAAAGAGGTAAACATACCATTGTCGTTACGCTCCTGCATAACATTTTCAATTGCTCCTTGTCCCACTCCTTTTATCGCACCCAAGCCATAAACAATCGATAATCCAACACCAGCTTTAAAATTGTAATCCGATTCGTTGATATTAGGCACTTCCATGGTGATATTCATGGATTTAACATCTCCAATCAGATGCACCACCTTCTCGGTGTTATCCATATCCGCAGAAAGCACGGATGCCATAAATTCTACTGGATAATGCGCCTTAAGCCAAGCGGTTTGGTAAGCAATTAAAGCATAAGCGGCTGAATGCGATTTATTAAATCCATAGCCTGCAAATTTAACAATCAGGGAAAAAATGTGTGCAGCAACCTCTTTATCAACCCCTCTTTTTGCAGCACCTTCGACAAACTTTTCGGTTTGTTGAACCATAACCGATTCAATCTTTTTACCCATGGCTTTACGTAAAATATCGGCTTCGCCCAATGAATATCCCGATAAAACTTGGGCAATTTTCATCACCTGTTCTTGGTACAAGATTACGCCGTAAGTGGGTTTAAGCAACTCCTCAAGTTCGGGATGCAAATAATCAGGCTCAATGTCTCCGTGCTTACAGGCGACATAAGTATCAACCATGCCCGCTCCCATTGGACCGGGTCGATAGAGTGCCACAAGAGCAATAATTTCAGCAAAGGAATCGGGTACGAGGTTTTTAATTAACCCTTTAATGCCATCAGATTCGAGCTGAAATACCGCTGTTGTTCGGCATTCTTTTAATAGTTGAAAAACCGCTGGATCATCTAAAGGAATTTGGCTAATATCAACTGGCTTATCATTGCCTTTATTGATGGCTTGAACGGCATTATCAATAATCGTTAGCGTTCTTAAACCCAAGAAGTCAAACTTAACCAAGCCAATAGTTTCAACATCGTTTTTATCAAATTGGCTAAGTATGCCTTCGCTGTGTTCATCCTTATAAACGGGGCAAAAGGACGACAATTTATCCGGTGCTATCACCACACCACCGGCGTGTTTGCCCGTATTTCGAGTCAATCCTTCGAGCTGCAATGCCAAATCATACAAATCTTTGGCGTCTTCATCGGTTTCTATCTTTAAGGAGAGTTCGGTTGATTCTTTAAGTGCTTCGGTTAAATTAATACCCAAATCATTAGGGATTAATTTAGCAATACCATCCACCACTGGATAAGGAAACCCCAAAACGCGACCCACATCACGCACCACCGCTTTGGCACTTAAGGTACCATAAGTAATAATCTGACTTACTTGGTTTGCTCCATAAGTTTTGGCTACGTATTCAATCACTTCATCGCGCCTGTCCATGCAAAAATCCACATCGAAATCAGGCATGGAAACACGTTCAGGGTTCAAAAATCGCTCGAACAGTAATTCGTATTGCAGAGGGTCTAAATCAGTAATTTGCAGCACAAAAGCCACCAAAGAACCCGCACCCGAACCACGGCCGGGTCCTACTGGAATTTTGTTTTTCTTAGACCAGTTGATAAAATCAGCAACGATTAAGAAATAGCCAGGAAATCCCATTTGCAAGATAATATCCACTTCAAACTTAAGTCTGTGGTAATAATCTTGTTCGCTGTAGCCTTCAAAAGTGCCCTGTTTGGAAAGATATTCCGCTAGTCTTTCCTGGGTAATACGCCGAAAAAACTCACCTATGGTTTCCCCTTCTGGGACTGGGAAATCGGGCAAAAAATATTCACCAAATTCAAAACTAAAATTACATCGTTTAGAAATTTCCACTGTATTTTCAATGGCTTGAGGAATATCTTTAAACTTTTCTAGCATTTCATCCGGTGTTGCTAAATACTGTTCTCTTGTGTAATTTTTTGCCCGTCGGGGATCGGCAACTATCATGCCCTGATTAATACACACCCGGGCTTCATGGGCATTAAAATCATCACTTGCCATAAACCGTGGTTCGTTGCTGGCAACAATCGGAACATGTTGATGGGCAGCCAAATATAGCGTAGCATCGTTGTGCCATTTTTCATTTTTTTTATTTATTCGTGCAATACTCAAATAATAACGGTTTCCAAACACACGTTTCCACTTTTCTATCTTATCGGCAGCGGCTTCGGTTTTTTTTGCTAAAATCAACTGCCCAATATCACCCCGCATATTAGAACTTATGGCAATCAAACCTTCATTGTGTTCCGTTAGCCACGATTCACGAACCATGGGTTTGCCTTTGTGGTAGCCTTTTTGGTGGGCTAAAGAAATGATTTCACTTAAATTGAGATAACCCTGTTTATTCATGCACAACAAAACAACAGAGTATGGTGTTTCATGCTCATCTAAAAGCTGAACATCAGCGCCCATTATTGGCTTTATGCCTGCTGCTGTGGCTGCTTTAAAAAACTTAATGGTTGCGTACATGTTATTAAAATCAGTCACCGCCACAGCAGGCACGTGATTTTCCACCAACGCATCCATCAATTTTGGAATCCGTATGGTCGAATCAACTACTGAAAATTCAGAATGAACATTAAGATGAATAAACGGTGCTGTCATTAAATAATAAGCTTAGAGAATAAAGCGCATTATTTTAACATTAAATTATCATCACATCACACAATAAACCCATTCTATTGCCATTGAATCACCGTTAGATTTTTGTTGTCAGTGTTTTGCCAGTTTCCTATTTGCCATTGATTTGTTTCGGATTCTTTACCCATAAGCCTGTCCATGCGAATCTGTAATTGACCGAGATCTTTTCTTAGGTAAATTTTTACCACCGTATTGTTTTGCGAATCGACTCCTGTTGCAATCAACAGCTGATTGTCATCCAACACTAAAGATGAGACTTGCGAAAAATCATAGACAAATTGCTTAGCTGCTGCTTTGAAAACCACGGTATTTTCAAAACTGTTTTCAAAAATAACAACGCTGCAATTGGCATCCAACCCACCATCACTAATATTCCAACCATGGACGTTCATCAAATTATCACGCGCTGCGACATTGCAGTATTTTGAGTTACCACCACCAAAGACAATGCCACTGGTGGTGATTTGCGAATTAAAATTAGCCAATATGGCATCGTATAAGGCGGTTGGTAGGGTGATGCCTTGCAGCATTTTATTCATCGAACCAAAACCTGTTGTTGTTATGGCTGTTATATCCCAATTAGTCAAATCAGGATTGGCAACGGTTGCACCATTAAACATATCACTCATATTTGTTACACTACTTGTATCCCATCCACTGACATCTGGATTGGCTGAGGTTGCAACTGAAAACATAAAACTCATATTTGTTACACTGCTTGTATCCCAATTAGTGACATCCAGATTGGCAGAGGTTGCATTAACAAACATATAATCCATAAATATCACATTGCTTGTATTCCAATTAGTGACATTTGGATTGGCAGAGGTTGCACCATTAAACATAGAACTCATATTTGTTACACTGCTTGTATTCCATAAACTGACATCTGGAATGGCAGAAGTGGCATTACCAAACATACTACTCATACTTATCACATTGCTTGTATTCCAACTAGTGACATTTGGATTGGCAGAGGTTGCATTAAAAAACATACCTCCCATATTTGTTACACTGCTTGTATTCCACAGGCTGACATTTGGATTGGCAGAGGTTGCACCATTAAACATAGAACTCATATTTGTTACATTGGATAAATCAGGCGTATCAGAAGCGGTAACTAACATATTTGATGCACCGTTAAAGGCATTGGACATAGAACTCCATACACCTGTTCCCCATTGTTTAAGGTCGGTTATTTTTTTAGCATCATTGTTTCCCGAAGAATAAAAATGTGGGAAACCAGTTTTATCCCCAACATTATCCGTAATGCGGATGATATAAATCCCTGCTGTTATATAATTACAGGTATAGTCACCAGTTTGGGCAGTGGCGGTGTTTGTACCTGCATTGACTGCATCGCAATCGACATTGTAATTGTATCCACCTCCCAATGTTTTGATTTTAAATTGTAGATTAGAGGTTGAACCCACAATAGTGGTATCCACTTCAATAACAAAAGCATCTGCAGGGTTTGAGCAGTTTGCGTCTAATCCACCATCAAAAATAGACCAACCATGACCTGTTGTGCCATTGGTTAAATTATCGCGCGCTGCGACATTGCAGTATTTTGAATTACCACCATGAAAGACAATGCCACTGGCGGTGATTTGCGAATTAAAATTAGCCAATATGGCATCGTATAAGGCGGTTGGTAGGGTGATGTCTCGCAGCATATTTTCCATCGAATCAAAACCTGCTGTTGTTATTGCTGTTATATCCCAATTAGTTAAATCAGGGGATGCAGCGGTTGCACCTTCAAACATACTACTCATATTTGTCACACTGCTTGTATTCCAATTAGTGACATTTGGATTAGCAGCGGTTGCATTAAAAAACATAGCACGCATATTTATTACACTGCTTGTATTCCACAGGCTGACATCTGGATTGGCTGAAGTTGCACCAGTAAACATAAAACTCATATTTGTTACATTGCTTGTATTCCACAAACTGACATTTGGATTGGCAGAAGTTGCATTACGAAACATTTGACTCATCTCCGTTACACTGCTTGTATCCCAATTAGTGACATTTGGAGTGGCATTGGTTGCACCATTAAACATATCACTCATAGTTGTTACACTGCTTGTATTCCACAGGCTGACATCTGGATTCGCAGAGGTTGCATCGTCAAACATTTCACTCATAATTGTTACAATGCTTGTATTCCACAGGCTGACATCTGGATTTGCAGAGGTTGCACCCCTAAACATACGACTCATACTTGTTACACTGCTTGTATTCCACAAACTGACATCTGGATTGGCTGAGGTTGCACCTTCAAACATACTACTCATAGTTGTTACCATTGAAGTATCCCAACTACTGACATCAGGATTGGCAGAGGTTGTACCTAAGAACATAGCTCTCATACTTGTTACACTGCTTGTATTCCACAAACTGACATCTGGATTGGCAGAGGTTGCACCTGCAAACATAAAACTCATATTTGTTACATTTGTTAAATCAGGAATATCAGAAGCGGTAACTAACATGTTTGATGCACCGTTAAAGGCATTGGACATAGAACTCCAAACACCTGTTCCCCATTGTTTAAGGTCGGTTATTTTTTTAACATCATCGTTTAATAAAGAATAAAAATGTGGAAACCCAGTTTTATCCCCAATATTATCCGTAATGCGGATGGTATAAACTCCTGGTGTTGCATAATTACATATGTAGTTGCCTGTTTGGGCAGTTGCGGTGTTTGTGCCTGCATTGACTGCATCGCAATCGACGTTGTAGTTGTAAGTCAAAAAAGCATTTGTATGAATATTAAATTGTAAATTGGTGGTTGAACCCACAATAGTTGTATCCACTTCGATAACAAAATCATTGGCTGGGTCTGTACTTGCGCATATTCCTTGGTCATTTATCATCCAGCCATAAGTAAGTATGAGGTTGGTGTATGCACTTTGTGCTGCTTGTGAGCATCTGCTTGTTGGTACATTATTTAAATTAATATTTGTTGTTGGTGTCGGAATGGTTGAATTAAAATTAATGAGCATAGCATCGTAATTAATGGTAGATATGGCTGAACCACCAAGCATATTGGTCATATCCCCAGCACTACTAATATCCCAATGGCTTAAATTGGGGTTGGCACTGCTGGCACCGGCAAACATAAACGCCATTAATGTTACATTGGAAGTATCCCAATTTGAAACATCGGGATTGGCAGATGTGGCATTTTGGAACATGACATTCATATTGGTGACATTAGAGGTGTCCCACGCACTGGTATCTGGGTTTGCCATATACGCGGCATTAAACATCAATGCCATGCTTGAAACATTGCTTAAATTCGGCACATCGGTAGCAGAAACGCTCATGTTTGAAGCTCCCGAAAAAGCCGCTTGCATACTGGCCCATGGATTGGCTCCCCATTGTTTAATATCAAGTATTTTTAGCCTATCGCCTGAATTGTTAAAATAGATACGCGGAAAACCTGCAAAATTGGCTAAATCACCAATAATGCTCACATCATAAGTGCCTGCGCCTCCAAAGGCAGAAAAATCACAGGTGAAATCAGATGCCTTATTAGTCGCTTCAAATATACCGTCATTATTGCAATCGACATTGTAATTATAGCCCGAACCAAAAGTGGGTATGGTGAATTGCTTATTGGTGGATGGACCTGGATTATCGGATTTGACCGTGATAATAAAGGCATTGATATCAGCGAAGCTATTTATTGAATTTAATAGTAAGACGATTAAGAAAATTTTGTAACTTGATTTCATGGAGTTTACCTAATACATAATAATTACCCCAATTCTAGTTAATTTCAAAATTTAACTTCTGAAAAAGTTCTGAAAAAGTTCTGAATTTTTTATGAATTTTTTATGAAAAAGGTATTTTTTTGAATTTTACCCAATGACAAACCACATTCATCCTTGATAATAATTGCATCACAAAGATAGGGGTTTTTTGAAAATCAAGCATCGAGTGCTAGTATACAAGGTGAAATCATAAACATAACCCTGTTATGCTATGACTTCACCTTATTGATTTAATACCCAAATTCAGAATATAAAATATCCCATTCTATTGCCATTGAATCACCGTTAGATTTTTGTTGTCAGTGTTTTGCCAGTTTCCTATTTGCCATTGATTTGTTTCGGATTCTTTACCCATAAGCCTGTCCATGCGAATCTGTAATTGACCG
>Ga0256840_1001914_pt1 | contig 18863 bp, 16 predicted proteins | sample 355202metaG_FD_185969 | JGI IMG/M metagenome (GOLD analysis project Ga0256840, IMG submission 185969) | Hydrothermal vent microbial communities from Mid Atlantic Ridge, Atlantic Ocean - 355-202 | ecosystem: Environmental > Aquatic > Marine > Hydrothermal vents | place: Atlantic Ocean: Mid...
TATCCTTATCCATGGTGGCGTATCTCCTTTTGGTTGCCTTGATGTCTTGCAACAACAATTCAACCAGATACGCCGCTTCTTTCAAAACCCCCAAACACCAGATTCAGCTATAACTCGCTTTATGACGCTAGATCAAAGTGTTACGAGTTGTTAACGGACGACTAATTCTACAAGCGGGCCCCATGAAAAATGGGGGGATTACCGACCCACTCAAGCAATTGGTTCGGATCTTCGGCAACTACTGATTGAGATACGCCGTTGACATACGACTATAAATTTTAGTATTGGTGCTCAAGTGGATTTATAAAGTTGCTTAGTTATTGTTAATATAAGCACAATTTTTGGAAATATAATGACGTCTGACGTATTTGTAATCGGCAAGGGGCACAGCTCGTATCGTATATATAATCTGGAAGAGTTGCATCAAGCTGGTGTAAGGATTTGGCTCTTTGATAACGAACCATTAGATTCAGCTGAAAAAAAGTTGGTTTATAAATACTATAGCGTAGACTTCGAAGGTAACGCTGCTCAACAGGCAGCCAGTTTCGCTAAAGAGTTCGAAGTACCACCGGTCGACTTTGGGATCTGCTACATAGAGAGTCTTATTCCTTGGTCGGCTGAATGGTTTTCTCACCTAGGGGTTAAATTCCTTTCACCTGCTGAAGCGCAAAAGGTTCGAAGCAAGTATCAAATGCGAGCAGCATTTGCTCACGCGGGAATGCGAACTCCACGTTATTTTCGAGGTACTCCTAGTCAGCTTCTCGATACAGAACTCGAATTCCCTGTAGTTGTGAAGCCGGAGTATGGCTATTCGAGCATCGGCGTGGAACTAATTTGCGATGCGAGGGAGCTGTCGGTGTATTTCAAGCGTGACAACAATGTTCGCTCTGACACGTATATTGTTGAAGGGCAGGTCACGAGGGCTGAGCATTGTACGGAAACAAACAGGAATATTTTAGCATGAAAGTGACAATTACTACTGCAGGAATCCGCGACGTTGAGACGGACGCCTCTACCAACCCTAACATTCAGACACACATTCGTCGCAGTAATCGTCACATAGGCGAGACACTTGAGGGACAAGGTAGAATCCTCCAGGGTTGGGACACCGAAAAACTTCAGTTACGGCTAGCTAAATCAACACCATACGAAGACCGTAAGCGGCTACAATTAGAGCGGATAAGGATATTAGTTGATAGCGCGTTTTCTACTACGGGTTTTTACCAAGAGCTATATCGGGGAGTAGGATATGAACCTGGAGCCATCGAAAGTTGGTCGGATTTCCATGCGCTACCAATAGTTAACAAGCAAATGATGGTTGACGCTGGGTTTAGCCAGCGAGTTAGTGAATTCAATGATGGCCATGTACTACATTCCGCCCGCACTTCAGGCTCGTCCGGACTCAACCTAACAATCTTCCAGGACGACGCGAGCGTCGATTATCGTCACTTGCTTTATATGCGTCATTGCGAATTGATGCTGAAGGATGAATTGAAATCGGAAGATTGGCGGTATGGAATATACTACGTAGCGGAGCGCTTCACTTCGCTCCTTGGAGGCTATCCGTTCGTGACAGTATCGCAGGACTGTCCTACTGAAATACTTGTCCAACATCTCAAAGAACTCCGCCCTCGAATCATATTTTCATTTCCCAGTTATCTTCAGAGACTCTTGCAAAGGGGGGTTTCGCTTGCAGAATTCGGAGTCGAGGTGATTGTGACCAATTCTGAGCGTAGCAGTCTCGAAGAACGTTTGACGTATTCCGCGGCGTTTGGCGTGCCGGTACTTGATGAATATTCATCAGAAGAGATGTCTCTTATCGCGTATGAGTGCCACTGCCGACGCTACCACCTCGTCGAAGATAGTGGGTATTTCGAGGTCACTAACGCGGATGAGGAAGGTTTTGGGCGACTCATTGGAACGTCCTTTGGCAACACTTGCATGCCGTTCATCAGATACGAGCAGGGAGATGTCCTCAAGATGGGCGACACGACATCGCAATGCGAATGCGGCTCACAATTCCGAACAATTGAAGCCTTCCGGGGTCGGGAGGATGAAAGCCTCCACGACGGATTGGTAGGGCTGATACACGCGGATGCTGTGCTTGGTCTTTGTGATCGGACGCTCGTCGAAGTTGAATCCAATGTGCGTCAGTACCAAATCGTTCAAACCTACGAAGATCGCATCGTACTTCGTGTATCATTGATAGATCCAACCCGAGGCACTAATAATCGGCTGATTTTGGAGTTTATTCAGTCGCTCCAATGCATGTTTAAAAATGTTTCGATGAAAGTTCAAATCGAGAAAGTTGCAGAATTCACGACTTTTGCCTCCGGAAAGAGGCGTTTGATTTACGTTGAGGGAACAGGCGTGTCGTCATGAATATTGTTCAGGGCCGCAGGAATATACTCTCCATTGATTGCCAAGATCGTTTTTTACGCGAACCCTTCCGAATCGCCAACGAGGAACACTTCGACGTCACGACCCTTACGGTCACGATAGAGAGCAATGGGGCAATTGGGCGAGGTGAGTGTAATCCTTTTTCAATTAGTGGGTGGTCGCACAAGCGGGCACTCGGAGAGATTGAGTCGGTGCTTCCGCTTATAGAGCATGGCATTGGTCGCTTGGCGTTGTTAAACGCCATGGAACCAGGTCCAGCGCGAAATGCCGTGGACTGCGCCCTATTCGATTTGGAGTGCGCGGAACTTGGTCTTGGTGCGGGCGATCTACTTGGTGTTAAAGCCACAGCTCCGATTAAGTCCGCACAGACTGCCGGGTTATCAGAAAACGGAGAAATTTTAGATTTCCGCTCCTTCATTAATCTTCCGATCATCAAATTAAAGATTGATAGAACGTCGGACACTGAGCTCGTCAGCAAGCTGAGGGAGGCTGCCCCGTCGGCGCGGATCATCGTTGATGCAAACGGAAGTCTTGATGCGGCTGCTGTTGAGCATTGGCTACCGGTGTTGAAAAAAAACGCGGTGGAGGTTTTCGAGCAGCCGATGGCTTCGGGAGAAGACTCATATTTGCGGGTAGTTGATCAAGGCAATGTGGCGTTATGCGCCGATGAGAGCTTCCAATCCATTAAAGACCTAGCAACAATTACTGGCGTGTATGACATGGTGAATGTGAAGCTCGACAAAGTTGGCGGAATCACGGCCGCGAGCCAATCAATCCAATTGGCGCAAAAGATGAGTCTTCGGGTGATGGTCGGATGCATGATGGGAAGTTCGCTGTCCGCCGCGCCAGCATGGTGGCTGTCGCATAATGCTGAAGTCGTAGATATTGATGGCCCAACTTTGCTGTCTGTCGATGTAGATAATTCCATGTCATGGAAAGCTGGGCTGGTTTCTCAACCAACACCGAAGCTGTGGGGGTAGAGTATGCTAATTTCAAACTCGTCAGTAAAGAAGTTAAAACGACGCCTCAATGAGGTCAGTGCGACGCAAGAGGCGTATGAGCGCTCGACAATTAACCTCATCGCCAGCGACAATCTCGTGCCAGGATGGCGCGCCAGTGAACGATCATACAAAGGTGACATGATCCAAGAGGGTATCGTCGGTAAGCGTCCGTTTGCTGGGGCAAGATTTCATGATGAACTTGAGTATTTGGCGTCAGAAGTTGCGAGCAAAATATTTGGTTTAGACCATGCCATTCTCCAGTCACATTCATGCAGCCAAGCAAACCAAGCTGCATACCACGCTCTACTACGACCCGGAGACCGTGCCCTTGCGCTACAGTTTCGCGCTGGTGGTCACCTAACGCATGGAATGAAGTCCAACTTTTCGGGACGCCTCTACGACTTCAGTTATTTTGGCGTGACTGAGGATGGTCGTATCGACTACGATGCTGTGAGGCAGCTTGCGCAAAAAATTCGCCCGAAACTCATGATATGCGGTTCTTCATCCTATCCTTGGGCTTATGACATTGCTGCGTTCCGAGCAATCTGCGACGAGATAGGGGCGTCGCTGATGCTTGACCTCTCGCACGAGGCGGGACTAATTGCCGGCGGTGCATTCCAATGCGACTTGGCGCTGGCTGACGTCGTGACTATGTCCCTCGATAAAACGCTACGCGGAACGCACGGCGCTGCAATTCTGTGCAAAGCAGAAATCGCTGACCTGATGAATTCAGCGGTACATCCCGGTACGCAATCAAGTTTCGCGATCCAACGCCTGACGGACGCTGCCTGTGCTTTGTTGGAGACCCAGACTCCGCAGTTCGCTGAATATGCGACACGTGCTGTAAAACTTGGGCGACAGATGAGCGGCCAATTTTTAGATCACCATGCGGGATCGGTGTTCGGAGGCGGGACTGACAAGCACTATTTCTTGCTCGACACGAGAAGGGCATTCGGAATCGATGGCGCAAAGGCTGAAGGCCTCCTTGAGCGAGTTGGCATTCTAACGAATCGGCAGCCCCTTCCCTCCGCTGATAGTGATCGATTGAAGGATGCGGAGGGAATCAGGATAGGAACTGCTTGGTTGGCATCGGCTGGGTACGAAGTAAATGATTCCAAAAAGTTGGTGGAAATACTGATCGACGTCCTATCCCAAACGCGCATTTTGGATGCGGAGGTGGTTGTAAGAGAATTGGCCGCTCGTCGACGCCTTCTCGACGTCCGTACCATACTGAGCAGTGGCCAATAATCAGACAATCTCAAAGATGGAAACTATGAACTATGAACTATAACAATACATTGACCGACTATGAAATGATCGGTTTTGGAGCGAAAGCCAATCTTTCAGACGGTCATGCTTATCAAAATCTAAGTGTGAGCCAGCAACGCATAGTTTCACGACTGAGCGAGATTTGGCAAGAATCTGAACAACAGACTATTCCTGATTCAGAGCAGCATTATTTGGAGCGGTTCGCTAGATTGATCGCATCCCCCGGGTTGCTATCAGTTGCAGGTTATTCGATGCTTCCGACTGCCTCGAATTCAATCGATCTAGTTGGTGCGTACTTAAAATCAAAGGGCAGTCGTGTGTTGCTCACGCACCCTACTTTCGACAATCTTGCTTTGCTTCTTCGTCGTCGTGGTGTCGAACCACAACCAATTTCGGAAGTCGAAATTCAAGACAAGAACTTTCGTGAAATACGTTTGGCTGAGGCTGATGTATTGTTTCTCGTTAACCCAAACAATCCGACGGGGACTAATCTCACAAAGAAAGAGTTTTCCGAAGTCGTTCAATCCTGTGTACAACTTGGTGTTACCATCATCATCGATGCTAGTTTTCGGTTATTCTATATGCAAACTTGGGATTCATATCAGGTGCTACAAGACGCTGATGCGTCCTATATAGTTTTCGAAGACACTGGAAAGGTCTTTCCGTCTCAAGATATGAAGGTGAGCATTCTCGCTTACTCGGCCGATTGCCGCGACGCACTCCGTGAGCTTTACAACGAGGTGTACTTGTGCGTTTCAAAGTTTTCAGTTGCCGTCCTTGGAGAATTCTTTGAGGACGCACTAGACTGTGGTCTAGATTCTTCAGTGCACAAACTGGTCGCCAGTCGACGCGCTCAGTTGCGAGCAGCACTAGGCGAAGCGATTGTGGAACCAGTTGCAAAATCAAGTCAAATCAGTGTCGAATGGTTGTCGCTTGCGCCTACAGGACTCTCCGATACCGAGGTGGTCGGGGACTTGTTTAACTGCGGAGTTGGGGTCCTCCCTGGGCGTGGATTTTTCTGGAATCAATCTGGCGAACCTCCGTTCACTCAGAACTTTCGTGTAAGTTTAATGAAACCCCAGCTAGAATTCGACCAAGGTGTCGAAATACTTAAAGCTTATTTTTCAAAGGTTTTATGAATATGAAAATTATCGTAACCGGCGACACTGTACCTCCTCGTTTAAAAGACTATTGTCATAGCGTCGAAATCGACGTTGAGTTGCTCAATGGAGTGAACACCCCGGCCGAAATCAAACTTGCCATCGCAGACGCCGACTACTACCTCCTTGGTGGGGACGAGTACCTGTCAAAAGAAATTCTCGAAAATGCAGCCGTGCTCCAGAGCATCTCATTTCTCGGAACCGGACCTGAAAGTTTTGTTGACGTCGATGTAGCTCGAGCACGTGGAGTTACTGTCCTTACCACGCCTGGTGCCAATGCCGGTACAGTTGCTGAGTTCGCAGTGGGGCAAGTGCTCGGGATCCGACGACGAATTCTGTCTGACATCGCCGGAACCTCTGCCGTCACCCGCGACTCAGCGGAACTAAGAGAATCCACCGTGGGAATTCTTGGACTAGGAGCTGTTGGAACCGAGCTCGCACGCATTCTTCGAAATGGATTTGGGTGTGAGGTCTCTTACAGCTCTCGCACAAGAAAACCCGAAATAGAGAAAGAACTTGGAATCCAGAAATTAGGGCTTCGGGAGTTGTTTGAGCGCTCATCTACGGTATTTATTTGCTGTTCCTTAACCGAGAGCACCGAAGGTCTTATTGGGGCGGCACTCCTACAAGCTGGTGTCGATTACGTTGTCTCCATCGCTGACCCACGTGTCTTTGTGCTGAGCGAACTTGCAGAATCACTTGCTCAAGGACACCTATTGTGTGTTGCCCTAGACGGAGACTACACGCAATATCCGGATATTTCAGCAGATTCTCTTCGTCTACTTGACTTGCAACGAAACTCAAAACTGTTCGTCACCCAGCACATCGCAGCATCGTCCGATCGCGCGTGGTTTCGAATGCGAGAGCGAGCGGTCGACAACCTCATCAACGCCATTGGGTCGAAAGTGCGATGAGTTCGTCTTCATTGCGAAAATTAATAGATGCATTGGTCAACTTCGTTCCAGATGGCTGTTTAATACAGCCTTCTGATACTGAGTTCGACGCTGCCCGATTGGTATATAACCGGATGCACGACTGCCGCCCAGCCGCGATTGTGCGTTCTTTGGATCCCTTAGTTTTACATTTAGCGGTGAGTGCTGCGCTTGACAACGGTGTGCCTGTCGCAATCCGGGGTGGCGGGCATCATATCGGTGGGTTCTCGACGATCGAAGGAGGGCTTCTGATCGACCTTTCCTGTTTCCGAGGGGTCCGCTTCGAACCGCACTCCAAGATCGCATATGTTCAGCCAGGCGCGCGCCTTGGTGATCTGGATTGTGCGCTCGAACTGCATGACCGTTGTGTCCCGGCAGGAACTGTGAGTGATACAGGGGTAACGGGTCTTACCCTCGGTGGTGGGATAGGCTGGCTCGTCACCCAATATGGGCTCACATGCGATCACTTACACTCCGTACTCATATTGCTCACCAATGGACGTGTCATTGTAGCATCCAATCATGAACATGAAGATCTATTTTTTGCAATTCGGGGTGGCGGTGTCGGTGCCTTCGGTATAGTACTCGAACTCAGATTCAATACGATCAGACTCCCCGAGATAATGGCTGGCTCCATTTTGTTTGAGTATTCAGATATTCCTGGTGTACTCCGCAAACTCCAGCAAATTCATCGAGACGATCCGTTGGTTGCAACTTCGATAGCTCCGACAGTAATGTTGCGGGATGGTGAGGCCGTTCTTTCAGTCGATCTATGTTGCGTAATAGCCAAGGGGGCGGCGGAGCTCGAACGAATCCGAGATCGAATAGGTGGCAATTGGAGCGATGTTTGCAATAGGGAGTACAGTGATTGGCAAGCTAACTTTGACGAACAATTCATGCCCCCAAAGAGAGGTTACTGGAAGTCAGTTCATTTTGATTTATCAAGGATTGATGCGGAATGTGTACTCGCGTCAATTTTAGACGCTCCGTCAGACGGTTGTAGCGTGTTAATAGAGTTATACAATCCGGATACACTCCGGGCACATGAAGAAGGGTCGGCATATCCGTTGCGAAATTCTTGGATGGGTGTGCTTCTCACGGCTCGTTGGGATTCAAAGAATGACGACAAGAAACACATTTTATGGGCGCGCAAATGGGCCTCTGCTCTTCGCCCTGGCGGAGAAAACAAGGCGTATTCAAATTACTCTGCTGCCGATGATGGCGGTATCAAACTAACTTATGAGTCGGAGACGCTTAAATTATTCGATGACCTCGAACGCAAGTACGATCCATTTTCCGTTCATAAACGCGGCCACAGAACAGCATTCGTAACGAATGACGCGAAGACACAACTTCTTAAGACTGCGGCAACGCTGTGTCCGGGTAGTTTCTCATTGCTGGGTGACTCTTCTGAAACGTTGCGCACATATGCTCGAAAATTATACAGCAATAACAGCGTCTTGTGTAGCTCTCTTGCGGAGCAGAGCCGCTCAATATTCGCGGAAACGCTACGAAAGTATGCCTATACTTCGAGCGCAGCACACGAATTTCTGACAAACCCGGTTATCCAGACAGGTTCACACCATCGTCTCGCTTTCGATGACGATTTTTGCTCGACGTTGGCGCTGTCAATTGTTGGTACGGCAGCTGCGGGCCGCAAAGTCAACCTTATGTTCAATTGTGCCACAGTCACGCTGGAAGAGCGCTCTCATCGTGGACCAGGGTGGCTGCGGGTGAATGAGAATCCAACTCGTGTATTTGATATCCCGCGTCGAACACTATCTAAAAAAAGCGTCATCGCCTTCGACGACCTAGTACACATAAGCCCGAATCTGGTTGAATGGGCAAATTCTCTTTCCCAACAAGGGATAAACATCGACGTCACGCAGACAATTGCCCTGTCGGCACGGGACCAAATAACAAGAATTAATAATCAGTTCTATAGGCAACTTCGAAAGGGCACCGGCGTAGAAAGCATAGTGTTACACGAGAAGTTTTTTGCCGAAATGTTGGCTAATACACTGGAAAGGCCATCATTATTGCGTAGGTTGATTGAGGATGGCCGGATGTTGACCATTGTTCAGCGTCTAGGTATCGCTGCTGCTGATAAAACCACCAGCTTTGTGCCGAATTCGACCGATCTATTTTGGGTACTTATTAATGGGCGAATACGCCCACTACAATTGATCGAGAACCAACTCTGTTCCGAAAAATACGATATGAAGATCCCGTTCGAAGTTTCGAGCCTTACACACCTTCTTCGCACTGGCGTGCTCGTTCCAAACTTATTCCTGATCTTTTGTATGGCATCAATCCTACCGGCGGCGCGCGCGCTCGGCGGGGCTTACCAAGCGTCCTATTACGAAGTTTTCCGTCAGATAATTCTAGATACCCTCGACCTCGGCGCACAAGACGAACGCGAGTTATTTGAAGAGGTCTGCGGCAGGGTGTTAGTCGGTTGGGGGCACAATGTGATAGCCCACAATGCGATGGACGATCTTGTTGTCTCCGAGACGGATACTCTCACTTTCTCGGATCAGTTAGGTGACACTTCTCTAAAAGTTGTCAGTGCGGATTTTGCTGCATTTTCGACCGATGAACGTTGGCAACGCCTACATTCGGCACTCCGACTTGAAGATTTGAATAGCGAATTTAAGGTCGGATTACCGAATTTTGACAAACCCATTACCTCAAAAATTGGAATATAGACCGATGAAACGCATGATGAGCCAGTTGCTTTCACTTGGGGTCCCTCTTGCGATCGGGTTCATTTCGCAGATGGCCATTTCCTTTACTGATGCCGTACTAGTCGCTCGTATTGGTTCGACAGAACTTGCTGGAACTACGTTAGCTCTTAGTTTATTCAGCCTCGTGATGCTGATGGGAATTGGCGTCATCACAGCGGTTTCTCCAAAAGTCGCCGAGAACCATCGTGCTGAAAAATTAACCGAAACTCACATTTGGTACGTTCAAGGAGTTTGGTTGTCGCTCATTTTGGGTGCGGTTGGAGTCGGCATCCTTGCTAATACCGGATGGTTACTTCGTTTTCTAGGCCTGAGCGAAGAACTCGCATTAGTCGCGCAACAATATAACAACGGCGCAGCCCTCGGCATGCCATTCTTCTTCTTCTATGTAAATACACGTAGCTTGATGTCTGCGGTCGGGAATCCAAAGCCACTGACTTGGATAATGATTGCAGCGATCCCAGTGAATGTCGTCATCGGTCTGGTGGCGATATTCGGATTTGCCAGCATCCCGGGGATGGGCGTTTTCGGGGCGGGCCTTTCAAGCACACTGATACGAATACTGATTGCAATTGCCTCGGTGACTATTCTTCTCAAGGGAGCGAAATTTCGTCATCTGAAGCCCGAAAATGCATCGTTTCAAATTGACTGGATACGCATCGTAGAGTTGTTGAAAATAGGTTCACCAATCGGAATTCGTATCGTCGCCGGAGAGGGCGTCCTTCCTTTAATTTCTTTTTTCATTGCAAGTTATGGGATCGAAGCCACTGCGGCACATGCCGTTGGCCTTCGTACCGTGAGCCTCATCTCGGTGTTCGCATTGGGGTTCTCTAGCGCGGCAACTACCATCTCGGCATGGACGCGAGCCCAAAGTGACTGGCAAAGTCTGTACAGCCTGCGTCTGTCGCTAGTTATCATAGCAATCGCCTACGTTTTCCTAGTTGGTAGCACAATGGCACTCAACTTTGAGTTTATTCAGAAATCAGTTTTCGCGCTTAACTCCGAAGCAACAATATCTATGCTTTGGGGCCTCCTACCGCTCATCCTACTGACTTTCCTTTTTGACACTATCAGCAGCATGTTCAATGGTTACCTCGTTGGCCTTGAAGACACATATTTGCCAACCGTAGTAATTACAACGACCTATTGGGGAGTAGGTCTTGGACTCGGGCTTGTTCTTTCGAGGTCCACTTCAATAGGCTTTTTTGGATTTTGGGTAAGTTTGGTAGTCTCACATGTAATTGTCACTGCGTTCAACTATTTTCGTGCAGGGATGCACATACGCTTGCTGCGCGCTCATTGCAGAGATGACGAACAGATGTATTAGGCCCAGTACCAGCGAAGGCGCATTTTCGGACAAATTTTAATCAGCTGAGATGTGTAGCCCGTTAGAGGTGGTCCTAGAGTTAACCGCAAAAGTTGGTGACGGAGATGATCAGGCGGCGCTTTTGGTTTGGTTTTCGATTATCTCGATCCCCTCGGAGAATGTGACGCCTTGAATAAGTTTTGGCAACTGGTTTTTGCCTCTCAATTTTAGCCATCGTTTCTCAGCCTCTTTTATGAGCTTAAAGACCATCACCATGGCAGTGTTTCGTTTCAGGCAGCCCTTGGTTCTCTTGGTTCTGTGGCGGACGGTTGCAAAGGTGCTTTCAATAGGATTTGTGGTGCGGATGTGTTTCCAGTGCTCGGCGGGAAAATCAAAGAATGTCAGGAGTGCGTCCCGATCCTTTTTTAGACAGGCGACAGCTTTTTCGTATTTGACCTGGTATTTTACACAGAAGAGGTCGAAGGCTTTTCCTGCATCATCCTTGGTGTCCGCCATCCAGATTTCATGCAAATCAGCCTTTGCCTTTGCTTGCAGGGCTTTGGGCATTTTATTGAGGATATTTGCGGTTTTGTGAACCCAACAACGTTGTCGGAGAGTACCCCAAAGCGTGGGGCAGTTGTATTTTTTGACTGATGGTGGCAAGGATTTTGGATGTCAGAACTGCCCAAAATTATTCAGCTCAAAATCCGCCTTCTTGGGATCAGCCCGATGATCTGGCGACGAGTTCTTATTCCTTCAGCAACCACGCTGCGCGAGCTGCATGGGGTTTTGCAGGTGGCTATGGGCTGGGAAAGCATTCATCTTTACCAATTTGATATCCGGGCGGTGCGTTACGGGTCGTTCGAACTGTTTGCTGCAAATCCAGATGTGCCCTTGTCAGATTTTGCATTTAGCCAGAATGAAACGTTTTTATATGTTTATGACATGGGTGACCACTGGGAGCACGAAGTTCGTATTGAAGCGATCAGCGATGCGGCACCTAAAAAATCTTATCCGGCCTGCATCGGCGGCTCTAGAGCCTGCCCGCCGGAAGACTGCGGCGGTGCGCCGGGCTATCTTGATCGTCGGGATGAAGCTGACGGTTATGACGCCTGGAAGGATATGGGCGTCATGGTTGATTTCCTCGAAGACGTTGTGGCTGCGGACGCCCCAAACCGACCAGTATCTGACTTCATGTCCGACGATGTGGAAACCGCGATGGAACGGATGATGGCGCGTAAGCCTTTCGTGGAGGGGAATTTTTCGCGTGGAGCTGTGAACAAGCGGTTTCGGGCCGGAGACCATCGAGATCTGATGCGCCAGCAGTTGTGGTAGGGGCTGTTCAGAAACGATCGGTTTCGGACGGGTACTGATATCCTGTCCATAAATTAGCTTGACTGTGTATTGAACATAGGTAAAGTTACGGACACCCATTTCTTAACAGATAGACCACAGATAAATTCATGCCCAGAACTTTTGCCTACGCCCGCGTTTCAACCATCGAGCAAGAGCCCTTAAATCAGCTCGGTGAAATCAAAGCCGCTGGTTTTACGGTTGAACCCCACCGCATCATTACCGAAACCGTTTCCGGTTCTGTGGCCATTGTGCGGCGGAAAGGCTTTTCGCGTCTGCTCGACAAGATGGAAAAGGGCGATGTGCTGATCGTGACCAAACTTGACCGATTAGGGCGCGACGCCATTGATGTCAGCACAACGGTTGCCAATCTGGAGCTAAAGGGCATCCGAGTTTATTGTCTGGCTCTGGGCGGTGTTGACCTGACCAGTTCGGCCGGAAAGCTGACCATGGGCGTGATCAACGCCGTTGCGCAGTTTGAACGGGACTTGTTGATTGAAAGAACCCAATCTGGTTTGGCACGGGCAAAAGCCGAAGGGAAAATACTGGGTCGCCCGCCAGCATTGTCAGATGAACAGCAGAAAACCGTTCGCCAGAGATTGGCGGGTGGTGAAACTGTATCCGCCATTGCCCGCGATATGAAGACCAGTAGGCAAACGATTATGCGAGCTAGGGACGCTGTTGGGTAGGGCGTTTACAGCGATAAATTGGCAGGGATAACCAGATGAAAATTCAACTAAAAATCCAGATTACAGACTTGGACGGCATTGCCCATGAATGTACCATTGCCGAGTTCGACAAAGGTTTTGGGTGTGCCGCAGAAATTGGCCTGTCCATTGAAGACAGCAAGGGTTTTCTCTTGAATTTACAGCAGGAAATTGTTGCGGCCCAAGCTAAGGCCTTTTGTGAAGCGCATTCAACTTGTTCATGCTGTGGCCGGAAATTACGTCGCAAGGGCCGCAAACATATCCAATATCGCACTGTCTTTGGGGATATTCCCGTCGACAGCCCGCGCTTTTATCATTGTGGGTGTCAGCCGCATGCGGCTCAGACATTCAGTCCATTAACACTGCTATTTCCAGACCATGTTGCGCCAGAAATGCTCTGGCTGGAAACAAAATGGGCGTCCTTGGTTTCCTTTGGTGTGACTGTGGATTTACTTAAAGATGTCTTGCCAATTGGAAAACAGCTGAACGCAGAAACTGTGCGCAGGCATTTGGGCCGTGTTGCTGAGCGGATGGAATCTGAATTGGCTGATGAACAATATAACTTCATTCACACCAGCGCATTTGAACGGGAGAGGCTTCCCAATCCGGCCGGGCCAATCACCGTCGGGATTGATGGCGGGTACGTCCGCTCACGCGAAAAGGGTCAATCGCATTTTGAGGTTACAGTTGGCAAATCCATTCCGGCGGACAGGCCGGATCGTTACCTTGGCCTTGTTCAAAGCCATGATAAAAAACCGCGCAGGCGATTACATGAAGTTTTGAAGGATCAGGGTTGGCAGGAGAACCAGCAGATCACCTTCATGACCGATGGTGGAGATACTGTCATAAACATTGCCCGTGACATGGCTCCAGCATCAGAGCATATTCTGGACTGGTTCCACATCACCATGCGCATTACCGTCATGCATCAATACGTCAAGGGGCTGGCCCATCACAATCCAACCGAGGCGGAACAATTGGCCAGAATATTGCGCCAGATCAAAGCGTATTTGTGGAACGGAAACCTGCATGACGGGCAAACCGCAATTGATGATTTGGCAATGGATCTGGATGAAATCGAGACCGGCTATGCCAGCATCAAAGCCTTGCGTAAAACAGCCGCAGAATTCCAAACATATATCACCAACAGCGCTTGGATGATCCCGAATTAGGGGTAATCGGCCCGAACGTGTGATTTCGGCCAACTTGAGGAACATGTAGGGAACAAAGTTGAGATTGACACTTATGGTATAGGATTGTTGCCTATTCCTTCTTTTAGAAGGAGTCGTTCAATGCATTCAGAATTATCTACAGAGGAATTGGCCCGCGCCTGGAGTTTGAATTTTGCTGATCTGGACTTTCTAAGCACAAAACCCAAAGCCACTCGATATGTGCTGGCCGTGCAACTCAAATATTTTGCCGTAAACGGGTGTTTTGCCCATGATGCGAGTGATATTCCTTCGGAAGCCGTTTCATATTTGGCGGAACAATTGGGCAATAAACAGCCTGACTTAACCGAATTGAGTTTTGGTGGACGATCAAAACGCCGCCATCGTGCAGATATTCTAGAATATCTTGGTTTTCAGCGTTTGAATGCTTCTGATCGCGCCGCTTTGGTTTCCTGGGTAAAGACTGACCTTTGCCCCACAGGTAGATCAGTGGCGGCAATGGTTGAGCAGATATTCCTATGGTGCCGTGATCGTAAAATCATCCGGCCTGCACCAAGCGAAATTGAGCGCATTGTCCGTTCAGAACGGCATCGCTTTTTAGAGGGTTGGCTTGATAGAATTGCAAGTCGGCTTTCAGGCGAAACATCAAAGCTAATGGAAGCCTCTTTATCTGATCCGGACGGTTCATCTGGGTTTCACACAATTAAGGCTGATGCAGGTCGCGCATCCTTGGAAAACTTCCTAAATGTAACGGAGCGGCTGGCGTTCATTCAAGGTCTACAGCTTCCCACTGATATATTGTCTGAGCTGGGAAAAACATGGGTTGAGCAGATTGTGCGGCGTGTTGGCGGTGAGAAAGCCTCTGAAATGCGCAGGCATGATCAAAGACGCAGGCTCGGGTTTTATGCGGTCTACTTAATGAACCGTGAAGCACATATCATTGATGATTTAATCGATCTGTTGGTTGAAACCATTCACAGAATCAATGTGCGCTCAAAACGTAAAGTCATCTCCAACATCGCGCGGGACATTGAAAAGGTTTACGGAAAAGAGCGCCTGTTGGTCGATATTGCGACTGCGGCAATGTTTAAGCCAAACGGTAGTGTGTCGGATGTAATTTTTCCTGTGGCCGGAAAAGTGAAATTGGCCGCGATTATTAATGAGCACCGCGCCAAGGGCACACTTGAGAAGCGAATATATGCTGTCATGCGGGGTTCCTACGCCAGCCATTATCGCAGAATGCTGCCCAACCTGCTTTCGGTATTGGAATTTCGGTCAAACAATGCTGTCTGGCGGCCCATACTAGAAGCTTTGGGCTGGATTAAACGCATGCAGGGGAGTGGGGCTCGTTATGTCCCGGAGAATGATGTGCCGACGCTGGATGTCATCCCTAAGAAATGGCGCAGCGCTGTTATTGATGCGGATGGGCGGATCAACCGGATTAGTTACGAGCTTTGTGTTCTCAGCCAATTACGGACCTGCATCCGCGCCAAGGAAATATGGGTTGTGGGTGCGGATCGCTATCGAAACCCAGATGATGACCTTCCCAAGGATTTTGAGGTTAAGCGCCACGATTATTACGCCGATCTGAAACTAACACAGGATGCAAAAGAATTCACGCGAGATATTAGGGCTAAACTTGAATGTGAGCTACGGCTTCTGAATGCCGAGATGCACTCAAATGACAAAGTCCGTATTCTTTGGCGGGGTGATAATCGCATTTCGATCACCCCGTATAAACCATTACCAGAACCCACTGGCCTTACCGCCATAAAATCCGAAATTGGACAACGTTGGCCTATGACAGGGTTGCTCGATGTTTTAAAGGAAGCAGCGCTTGATACCGGATTTTTGAATGCTTTTGAAAGCTCTGCCTCGCGGGTTTCTTTACCAAAGGCCGATATAGATAAACGTCTTTTGCTTTGCCTGTATGGTCTCGGGACAAATGCAGGCATAAAACGTATCGCGGCTGCGGGTGATGCCAGTTATGAAGAATTACTACACATCCGCAGACGCTTTATTCATCCGGCAGCCTTAAAAGATGCCTGTACGCAGGTTGCCAATGCCACACTGACGATTCGTAACAATGCTATCTGGGGAGATGTCGGCACAGGCTGTGCTTCGGATTCTACTAAGTATGGCGCATGGGATCGCAATCTTATGACCGAATGGCATGCCAGATATGGCGGGCGAGGCGTGATGATTTATTGGCATGTGGAAAAGCGTTCTACATGCATCTATTCTCAACTTAAACGCTGTTCCTCGTCGGAGGTTGCCTCGATGATCGAGGGCGTTTTGCGCCATTGCACGGATATGGAAATTCAACGCCAATATGTTGATAGCCACGGGCAAAGTGTTGTCGGGTTTGCGTTCTGCCACTTGTTGGGATTTGAGCTTGCCCCAAGGCTGAAAGCTATTGCCCGCCAAAAACTGGCCATACCAAGTGCCAATATGCGCTCGAAGTTATCAAACTTGCTGCCCATCCTGTCCAGTGTCATCAATTGGGGCGAGATCGAACAACAATATGATGAGATGGTGAAATATGCAGCCGCTATGCAAAGTGGCACCGCTGATCCCGAAGCAATTCTACGGCGGTTTGCGCGGTCAGATGTGATGCACCCGACATATAAAGCCCTGAGTGAGCTGGGTCGCGCGATCAAAACGATTTTTCTATGCAGGTATTTACGGCAGGAAAAGTTCCGCAGGGAGATCCATGAAGGGTTGAATGTGGTTGAAAACTGGAACAGTGCCAACGGATTTGTCTTCTTTGGCAAGGGCGGTGAAATTGCAACAAACCGTCGGGAGGATCAGGAAATATCAGTTCATGCACTGCATTTGCTTCAAGCCTCGTTGGTCTATGTAAATACGCAGATGATGCAATCGGTGTTGGCGGAACCGAAGTGGGCCAACCGTTTGACACCAGAAGATTACCGCGGATTGAACCCGCTGATCTACACCCATGTTAATCCATATGGGCGGTTTGAGCTGGATTTGGAGAACAGGATGGATTTTCAGAATAGGGTTGCATAATTAATGGCTTCAGAACATTATGTGAACATATAATTTTAGGCGTAAGGACATTTCATGCAAGATATCACGATTTATCTGCCGGGCATTTTGCTCGCATATTCAGCTTTTCTTCTCGCAATCGCCAGCCCGGGGCCTAATGTTTTGGCAGTTATTGGAACTTCAATGAGTGTGGGCCGCTCTTCGGGCATTGCACTGGCCATGGGGGTCGCCACAGGGTCTTTTACGTGGGCTGTTCTTACAGTTTTTGGCTTGTCCGCAATACTGGCAAGCTATGCATCCGCGCTTATTGCAATAAAAATATTCGGGGGGCTCTATCTTCTTTGGCTCGCATACAAGTCTTTTAAATCAGCGGCATCGAAGCACGATATCGAAGCAAAAGAATTGGCAGGCGGACGCCGAACACCATTGGGGTATCTTAAACGCGGGTATCTTATTCAGATGACCAACCCCAAGGCCGCCCTTGCGTGGATCGCAATCATTTCGCTCGGGCTTCGCCATGATGCACCACTATGGGTTGGCGCGGCCATCGTCATAGGCACTTTTATCTTATCCATTGTTATTCATCTGCTTTACGCAGTGGCATTCTCAACGCCAGTAATGGTCAAGGTTTACGGTAATTCTCGCCGCATAATTCAAGGTGTTCTTGGCACGTTTTTCGCTTTGGCTGGCCTGCGTCTTCTAACAAGTCGGAGCTGAAGTTATGAAGAATTATACCAACCCTGCTGCGATAAACCTGAATACCGGATTTGTGGTAATGGTCAGGATTATTGCCAAAGACGGTGAAGCAGATGCGGTTGCCAGCATCTTGGAAAGCCTGGTCAAGCCGTCCATGGCTGAGACGGGAATGAAATTTTTCATGCCATATCGCTCACCAAACAATCCAGCTGAATTCCTAGTGTATGAACTTTATGAAAATGAGGCGGATTGGGACACACACAATGCGTCAGAGCATTTATTGAATGTTGTGGATGAATTGGTTTCCAAAGCCGATTTTCGCGAGCGGGTTCCGTTTCTACCTTTTGTTGCTTAATTGTTTTGCAGATTAAAAATCTGCCAAGTAGCTGTTCTATAGGATTAATATGCGCATTGCATTTTTACACACCGCTGAAGTTCACGTTAAGACCTTTGACGGGATTTTTCAAAACCTGAACAGCAAGGTTGAGCTTATCCATAAAGTGGATTCTAGCTTACTTGAGCGCGCGCAACGAAATGGTTTGGAAGATGTGCGCTCTGAGACAATTGCAGCTTTAACCGAGCTTTCAGCAGCAGAAGCAGTCGTTTGCACATGTTCTACCCTTGGTCCGATAGCCGACGAGTTGTCAAAAACATACAGGCATATTTTCCGAATTGACCGCCCAGTCATGGAGGAAGCATGCCGAAATGGTGAAAATATCCTAGTCGCGGTCTGCCTTGAAAGTACAAGAGACGCAACTTTAGCGCTGCTCAACGAGTGCGCCTTGCAAATGGGCAAAGTGATACGACCTAAAATTATTCTGTGTAAGTCGGCATGGCCATATTTTGAGCGCGAGGAAATGGCTATGTTTGCGACTGAAATCGCCGAAACAATAAAGGCTGCATTACTACAGAGAAAACACACCGACTGCGTTGTTCTGGCCCAGGCTTCAATGCGTGTTGCTGAAGGTTTGCTGGAAAATGCGGGTCCTCCGGTGGTCTCCTCGCCCCTGCTGGCAGCCAAACGAGCAATTGAGATCGCAGGTAAATCCTAACTCTCATGAAGTTTCACTCTGTTTTGGTTTTGAAATACCAACTAAGTGTGTCGCAAAACTAATCC
>Ga0256840_1001915_pt1 | contig 18862 bp, 13 predicted proteins | sample 355202metaG_FD_185969 | JGI IMG/M metagenome (GOLD analysis project Ga0256840, IMG submission 185969) | Hydrothermal vent microbial communities from Mid Atlantic Ridge, Atlantic Ocean - 355-202 | ecosystem: Environmental > Aquatic > Marine > Hydrothermal vents | place: Atlantic Ocean: Mid...
CATGAATTTTTCTTACAAAAAACATACGTTACAATTCAAATTTGAAGCAGGAACTTCAAGGGGAGTTTTGAAGATTAAGACTACTTATTTTATTTTTCTGAAAGATGGAAATGGAAGCGTAGGGGTAGGAGAGTGCGGTCCTCTGAAGGGGTTAAGTATTGATGATAGAGACGACTTCGAAGTGCAGTTAAAAGAAATGGGCGAGAAAATCACACAGCTTGCTATTCCAAATTCAGAGACCGAAATTTCTAAATTTGTAGCCAATAATATTCCGGATAATTTTCCGTCAATACAGTTTGGGTTTGAACTGGCATTACTTGATTTACTACATGGAGGAAAAAGAATTATTTATAAAAATGATTTTTCTGAAAGCAGAAAGGGCTTAGCAATCAATGGTTTGATTTGGATGGGCGATAAGGAGTTCATGCTTCGGCAGATTGAAGAGAAATTGGAACACGGTTATAGTTGCATTAAACTAAAAATTGGAGCAATTGATTTTGAAACAGAATGCGAACTACTCACCTATATACGGTCAAAGTATTCAAAAGAAGAAGTAACATTGAGAGTAGATGCTAACGGCGCTTTTTCATCTGACGAAGCAATGAAAAAATTGGATGCTTTATCAGTGTTTGATATTCATTCCATTGAACAACCCATTAAGCAAGGACAAATGGATTCAATGGCAGCATTATGTGCAAAATCACCAATTCCTATTGCCTTAGACGAAGAGTTAATAGGTATTTTCGGAAAAGAAAACAAGCTTAAATTGTTAGAAAGAATTAGACCGCAATATATTATTTTGAAACCTACGTTACTGGGTGGCTTTGCAAAAACGGCAGAATGGATTGATATTGCCGAATCTCTGAATATTGATTGGTGGATTACTTCAGCATTAGAATCTAATATTGGCTTAAATGCAGTTAGTCAGTTTACGGCAAACTATAATGTAACAATGCCACAAGGGTTAGGCACTGGTCAGTTGTACACAAATAATATACCAGCACCATTAACTATTCAAAAAGGTTTTATTTATTATGATAAAATGCGAACTTGGGACTTTAATTTACTAAAGAATAAATAAAATGGAAGAGAAACTTCATTCAGGAGATAAAATATGGCTTTTTAACAAAGAATACATTGGTGAATTCGTGTATGGCGGTATTGATGGTGCGGTGACTACATTTGCGGTGGTAGCTGGTGCTGCAGGTGCAGGTGCCGATATATCATGGGTGTTGATATTTGGCTTTGCCAATCTCTTTGCCGATGGGTTTTCCATGTCGGTTGGAAGTTACTTTTCCACTAAAACAGAAAGAGATAATTATGAAAAACACAGGGGCATCGAGTATTGGGAAATAGAACATCTACGAGAGGTAGAAGTGCAAGAGATTAGAGATATTTATGAGGCAAAGGGCTTCAAGGGAGAGCTATTAGAACAAGTAGTGGAGGTGATTACGTCTGATGATGATGTGTGGGTAGATACCATGATGAAAGAAGAATTGGAAATGAGCAAAGATCCAAAAATGCCCATACAAACTGCCTTGGCTACATTTGTCTCCTTCTTTTCTATGGGGATGGTGCCACTGGCAGCTTACGTACTGGCGCTTTGGACTACTATAGATGAGTCTCAGTTGTTTTTTATCTCTTGCATTGCCACAGGAATAGCCATGATTTTTATTGGTAATTTAAAAAGTATTGTGACGCAACAGAATAGACTAAAAGGCATTATGGAAACCCTATTGCTAGGAGGTTTGGCGGCTTTTCTTGCCTATTTTGTAGGGGAGGTTTTGGCGAAATACTTTTTGTAGTCAAATATTTTGCAAGTCTATTTTTTTAACTATATTTAGGTTGTGAAACAACAAAAAAACCTTTAAATCACATATGTTTGATGTAAAGAGCAGGTGTTCAGCTGTTTACAGGCTTCGCTAATTGTCTTGAATCAAGTTGTAATTGTATTTATTAAAGAAAAGTGTAATTTTAATAGAATCCTTACAAATGAGTAGACTGCGGTAAAGTTTGCTTTTAATTAACATAGAATACAAATATGTTTGTATCAATGAATCAAAAGACATTTTTTATCGTTTAACTATAAAAGAACCTTTAATAATGAATTTTTTTCTAATATTTATTGGGTCATTAATATTACTGACAAACCTAATTCTTCTCTTGCGTGTAGTTTTTACATATGCAGAAAAGAGTTTTGCGGTTTATAAAGAAACTCAAACGAATGAAATTGAAGTAACTGCTTTAGATAAGGCATAATACTTTAAAAATTTGTTTTTCATCTTCTTTAATCAATCCCGAAAATGCCATTTTGTAAATTGCACTTTACAAAGTAATTTTTATAGTATTTACAGAACTCCGCTACCACCAAATTCCGAATTTATCTCTAACAAATTTGTATTTACAGTTGAATAGAATTATCTTGCGTAAAAATTAGATTTTTTTTATATAAACGACGAAAAATGGAAATAAGGGAGTCAATCAGAAATTATGTAAAAACAGAACTAGCAACTAGCAAAGAGCATAGTGAACTTTCTGATAGTGAACAATTAATTGAATCTGGCGTAATAGATTCACTTGGAATTATGAAATTGATAGGTTTTTTGGAGGATAACCTTAATGTTACTATTGATGATATGGAATTGTCTCCCGAAAATTTCTCTTCTATTGATGCAATTACAGCGTTAGTAGAGAAGAAATTGGCATAAATTTTTTCAACTACATTTCAAGCATAGGTGAGTGCGATGAAATGCTTTTTAATTTTGTAGTGTGAGGCATGAGCTATCTGTTACAACATCTTTTATCAGCAAGTGCTGAAAAATTTCCAAAGAATAATGCTGTAATTTTTGGAGAGGAATCTTTAAGCTATCATGAGCTTGACTCAGTTACTAATAAAGTAGCACATTATCTTATAAGCGTTGGTGTTAAACGAGGAGATAGGGTAGGGATATATATCAATAAATCTATTCCTTCTATAATCAGTATTTATGGAATACTTAAAGTAGGAGCAGTTTATGTGCCGTTAGACCCTCAATCACCGCCCTCACGAGTATCATATATAATTAATAATTGTAATATTAAGATAGTGCTGACCTCTTCTGCAAAGGTAAGCGGTTTGCTAAAGCTAGATAATGATACAAAGTATTTGAGTTCAATACTTATTACTGACACGAAGTTGATTGACCTTGAGGAGACTACTTTGCAGGTTACTCCGTGGTCAACAATTGAGAAGAGTAAGGAAATTGAGTTGCCCAAAATGGATGCCATTCAAAATGACTTGGCATATATTATTTACACTTCTGGTTCCACAGGAAATCCAAAAGGGGTGATGATTTCCCACTTGAATTCTCTGACATTTGTAAACTGGGCATTCAATACAATGGGTTTCACTTCAAAAGATGTTTTTTCAAGCCATGCGCCGTTACATTTTGACCTTTCTATTTTTGATATCTATGTTGCAGCAAAATCTGGGGCAACTTTAGTATTAGTCCCCGAAACAATGTCTATGTTTCCACCGAGGCTTGCACAATGGATAGAGAAAAATAAAATTACAGTTTGGTACTCTGTTCCTTCTATCTTATCAATGATGGTAACGCATGGACAGCTAGAGAAAAGAGATTTTTCTAATTTAAGAATGGTCGTTTATGCAGGGGAGGTGTTTCCAGTAAAGTATTTAAGAAAACTAATGGAAGTTGTTCCTGACCCCGAGTATTATAATCTCTATGGTCCGACAGAGACAAATGTAATTACCTACTACAAAACTCCGAAAATACCTGATAATCAAACTGTTCCTGTACCGATTGGTAAGCAATGTGAGAACATGGAAGTTTTTGCAGTTACTAAAGAAGGGACAGTTGTCACGAAACCCGGTGAAGAGGGAGAGTTAATGGCGAGAGGAACATGCATTGCGCAAGGCTATTGGGGAGATGAGGAGAAAACCAATAAAGTATTTGTGAAAAACCCTTTTGAATTACATTTTAACGATAGGATGTATAAAACGGGAGATTTGGTCACATTAGATGAGAATGGGGATTACATTTTCAAGGGACGTATTGACCATATGATAAAAAGTAGGGGTTATCGGATAGAAATCGGTGAGATAGAAGCAGCCATATATGGAAATGAAATGATAAAGGAAGTAGCAGTAATTGCAATTCCTGATGATTTGATAACCAACAGAATAAAAGCCATTGTTGTGCTAAAAGAGGGACTAGAGATGGATGCTGCAGGCCTGCGAGCATATTGTGCAGAAAAAATTCCTAAATATATGGTTCCTGAATCTGTTGAATTTAGAGAGACGCTTCCAAAAACGTCAACGGGAAAAGTGAATAAACCACAATTACTCAAAGAATCATTAACAGAATAACATATGGGAAAGCAAAAAATCATAAATACTGTATTTTATGCCATTAAACCACTGATACCTAGATGGTTTCAGCTATGGATGAGGAGAAAATTAATCATGTCTAAATTGCCAAAATATAAAGATGTATGGCCTATTCTGGAGAAGGCAGGAAAGAAACCGGATGGTTTTAAGGGTTGGCCGGAAGGGAAAGAATTTTCTGTGGTGTTGACACATGATGTAGAACTCATAGGTGGACATAATGATGTGAAAAAATTGATGCTGATAGAAAAAGATTTAGGCTTCAAATCTTCATATAATTTTGTGCCCGAAAGGTATGAGGTGTCTCCTGAATTAAGAGCACATGTAGAGGCTGAGGGATTTGAAGTGGGTGTGCATGGGTTAAATCATGATGGGAAATTATTTCAGTCACGCGAGATATTTAATGAAAGAGCACCGAAAATTAATAAGTACGTAAAAGAATGGAATGTTGTAGGTTTTCGTTCGCCTGCTATGCATCATGACTTGGATTGGATTCATGATTTAGATTTGGAATATGATTTATCAACTTTTGATACAGATCCTTTTGAGCCGCAAGCTGATGGTGTAGAAACGATCTTTCCATTTTGGGTAGCAAAGAATAACACAGGTTACGTAGAATTACCTTATACATTGGCGCAGGATTTCACACCTTATGTATTGATGCGACTTCCAACGATTGATGTTTGGAAAAAGAAAGTGGATTGGATAGTAGCAAAAGGAGGGATGGTGTTGGTAAATGTACACCCAGATTATTGTGCGTTTGATGGAAAGAAACCAAGCATACAAGAATTTCCGATTGAAATGTATATTGAGCTTTTGGAATATATTAAAACTAAGTATGCTGGTAGATATTGGCATGTATTACCAAAAGAAATATCCTCTTTTTGGAAATCACAAATGGTTGATAGTCAATAGTTTAAATATTGTTGATTAATTTTATACTTTATATAATATTACATTGAGAAAATTATTACAAGTTTTAGCATTTTTCTTTCCGTCGCCGGTCAATATTTGGATTCATAGGCTTTATGGCGCTAAGATTGGCAAGCACGTGAGCATTCATCCAGGCGTGATGTTATTAGCCAAGAATCTAGAAATTGGTGATGAGACTTTTTTAAGGCTCGGAACACTTGTTAATTGTAATTCTTTTATCATCGGGCGAAAGTGCCGTTTAGGATATTTTATTATAGTAAAGGGATTGACAGATTTTAAAACGGGTGATGCTTGTGTAATAGGTCCAAAAACAATGATTAACTGTGATTGCCCAGTTACTTTGGGATATTATTGTGGAGTAGGTCCTGGTTGTACACTATTTACGCATGGTTCTTTTTTGCCGGTTACAGAAGGAAATAGGGTGAGCTTTGGACCGATAACTTTGGAAGATAAAAGTTGGGTGACCATGAAATCTACGGTAGGTGCAGGTGTAACAATAGGTACAGGTGCAGTGGCGATGCCTGGAAGTACTATTTTGGAAGATGTACCACCGCACAAAGTATATGTTGGCGGACCAGCAGGTAAGAAAATCATTCCACAGTTCAAAAATATGAAGCACGCAAAGGATTTACAGGGATTTGGCAGATTAGTTTTGAAAGAATATATGGAATGGTCTAATACTTATGAAGAGACTAGTTTTGAAATGGAGCATGATGATTTGCTAATAAATGCTAACGGAAAACCACTCAAAGTAACTGTAAATGGTGATGGTGATATTAAATTGCTAACTGAACCAGGAGCAACTAGCACAGGAATGTTTTTTAATTTGGCAGACCTGACAACGGATGGAATTAGAAATACAGAAAAAATAAAATTTGATAATTATATGAGGCTTTATTACGGAATGACGTTTTTAGAACCTTTGAAAAAATAGATATGAGTAAAGCAAAAGGAAAAAGAGTATTGATGCTTTTGGAAAATCACTTTCCTCAAGATGTGAGAGTGAGACAAGAGGCTTACAAATTAATTGAACATGGCTATGAAGTTTCGGTCATTGGGCAATATCTGACAGGTGATGAGCCATTCACAGAGGTTATCAACGGCGTCAAAGTGTATCGATTGCCTTTGATAAATTTATTTACAAAAGGAAAGAGCAGTAAGTATAAACTGGTAAAAAAATTGTACCGTGCACTTGCTTTCGCCGCATGGATTTTGGAATACCTCTATTTTACGATTGCATGTTTCTGGATGAGTGTTTATGTTTGGGTAAAGGATGGTTTCGATGTAATTCACCATCATAATCCCCCTAATACTTTATGGACGATTGCGGCATTTTATAAGATTTTTGGCAAGAAGTATATTTTTGACCAACACGATTTATCCCCCCAGCTTTTTCTGTCAAAGTTTAAGTTGAAAAGAGGCGGGTTGCTCTACTGGATGCTGCTATTGGAAGAGAAAATATGTCTTTATCTCGCAGATATGATTATTGCGACCAATGAGTCATACAAAAGAAATGATCTGGAAAATAAATTTGTTAAGCCTGAAAGTGTTTTTGTAGTAAGAAACGGTCCTAATTTAGATAAGCTAAAATTAGGAGAGCCATCACCTGAATTATTGGCTAAGAATAAAAAAATATTGGCATACCTGGGAGTCATGGGGCCGCAAGATGGCGTGGATTATATGATTAGGGCATTGAAAGAATTGAAGGATACGCTTGGGAGAGATGATTTTTATTGTGTCATTATTGGGCATGGAGATTCTGTAAAAAATCTTAATAAATATAAAGATGGGTTGGGACTTGATGGGTTTGTAGAGTTCAAAGGTTACTTGCCATATAAGGAATGGATTCCGTTTTTATCTGCGACAGATGTTTGCTTGGAGCCTAATCCTTCTAGCCCGTTCAACGACCTTTCTACTTGTGTGAAAGTACTTGAATACATGGCTTTGAAAAAATCCATTGTAAGTTTTGATTTGCATGAAACAAGATTTTCAGCAGGGGAAGCATCGCTATATGCGAAGCCAAACGAAGAGCTTGATTTTGCCAAAAAGATAGAAATATTAATGGATGATCCAGCGCTGAGAAAGGAAATGGGAGAGGTTGGATACAAGCGAATCACTGATGATTTAGCTTGGGTACATGTTTCCAAAAACTTGATAGCCGCTTATAGTTGGCTTTTTGATAAAAAATAAAAATAATTAGTCGTTTCAGCTTAAATTAGTTAATTTTGATGTTAAAATAATCATATCTATACTTACTTTTTATATTTAACTATGAGGAATTCTTTATTGTTCATCGTACTACTTGGATTACTGGGTGCATGTGTCCCAACCAATAAACGTATTCTATTGCAAAGTGAGGAGGGAGAGGATAGAAGTAAACAGGAGAGGAAAATCACCCAAGTAGATTTTCAGTACAAACTGTTGCCAGGTGATGTGGTTTCGATTAATATATCAAGTTTAACAGCTAGTGAGTATAATTTTTTATCATCACTAGATACTCGGCAGAATGAGCGATTAGATCCTCTACTGACAGGTTTTTTAATTGATGTAGATGGTAACATAGTATTGCCACATATTGGCAATGTTAAAATAAAGGGATTAACGGTTAAGGGTGCTCAAGAAAAAATCAAAACGTTAGTGGCCACCCTTTTGAATAACCCAACAGTATATATTAGATTAGTAAGTTTTGATTTTTCTATTTTAGGAGAAGTTAGAAATCAAGGAAAGTTTTCTATTTATGATGGGCAAATTAATATCTTGGAGGCGATTGGATTAGGTGGCGGATTGTCTGATTTTGCTGACGGTGAAAATATTAAAATTGTTAGAACAGTCAATAATGTATCAACTATAGCGATTGTAAATGTTTTGAAAGAGGATGTCATCGCATCACCGTACTATTATATTCATCCTAATGATGTGATTATGGTGCCACCTCTTAAGACTAAGAACTTTAGGCAAAATCAATCAAGTAATCTCTCACTTATATTTACAGGTTTGGCAACTATAGCTTCTGTAGTTTTGGTGTACGTAAATGTTAATAATTTAAATGGAAACTAATTAATTGTGAATCAGCAGCATCCAAATAATTTTCAAAATAGTAATGGACACTCTGTTGCGCCAGCAAGACCACAAGAGGAACTGGAGGCATTGGATAATGATTTTGATTATAAAAAAATATTTTTTCAACTCATTGATAATTGGAAGATTATTACGGTTTCGTTATTAATTGCTTTTGCCATTGCCTATTCTTTGAATCGCTATACTACGCCAGTATATGTGGTAAAAACCTCTTTACTAATTTCTGAACCTAGAGAATCTAATACCTCTGCTTCAGATTATTTATTTGGTAATGAGCTGTTTGGTAAGAATGTTACCAACTTAGAAAATGAGACTTATTTGTTACGATCATATACCCTTATTGATAAAACATTAAGAGATTTAAAATTAGAGGTGTCTTACTTCAAGGAAGGAGATATAAAGAATGCGGAATTATATCGGGACAGTCCCATAAAGGTGACATTGCCTAGTTATACGAAAAGTGTTATGTATAATTTTCCAGTAACGTGTATAATACTAAACGACAAGAAGTATGCCTTGGAAATAGAAGAAAGCAGTTTTTTTGATAAAGTAAAATTGTTTTTAGCGAACAAATCAAAACGACAGATTGTAAACATATTTGAGGGTATGGAATTCCGTTTTGGTGAAGTTGTAAAAGTAGGTGAATTTGCTTTTAAGATTGACTATGATAAAACAAAGAATCGGGCAGTTTTTGATAACCGAGTGCAATTTGTTATCCATAAGTACAAAGACTTAACTAAAATTTATAGGTCGGAAGTTAAGATAGCACTTGCCTCTGAGGAGGCGTCTATATTGAATATTTCTGTCGAAGGAACTACTCCAAAGAAGGCAAAGGATTTTTTAGATGCTTTGGTACGAAATTACATGGACAACGAGCTGAATGAAAAGAATAATATTGCCCTTCGTACTATAGATTTTATCAACGATCAAATCATTAATATGAGTGATTCTCTCAAAACTATTGAGAATCAATTAGAAAAATTTAAAAGGACGAATGCACCTATAAGTATTTCAGAGGAAAGTTCTAAGCTATTTGATAACAGTCAACAGATGGAGCAAGATCGTTCTGAGTTGATGTTAAGTAATAAGTATTTGTCTGATTTGAGTAGTTATGTGTCGAATGATAACTTAGAGCAGATTTTTACGCCGTCTTCACTAGGAATTAATGATCCTTCATTGAATACGTCTGTAAGTGAATTGATAAAGCTTCAATTGGATAACAAACTAATGGAAGCAGACAATCCATATGTGATAGAAAACAGAAGGAAAATAGATCAAATTAAGAGTAAAATTTCGCAGGATATCAGTAGTTTGAAACTGAATAATGAGTATAGGGTAAATGACCTTAACTCTAGATTGAGTAGGGTTAATTATTCTCTGCGTGCCATGCCAACTGCAGAACGAGAGTTTGTAAATATCCAGCGTACTTACGATTTGCGAGAAAATCTTTATTTGTTTTTGATGCAGAAAAAAGCAGAAGCTGGAATTGCAAAAGCCTCAAACACAGTGGATTACAGACTAATTGATGCAGCAAAAATTGAAGGATTGCTTCCTATCAAGCCTAGTCCAATGCTTAACTATGCAATCGCCCTTTTTCTTGGATTGTTGATTCCTTTAGCATTTATATTTATTGCAGATATGCTCAATGATAAGGTTAACTCCAAAGAGGATATCGCTAAATATACTTCGATGCCATTTTTAGGGATGGTTGCAGGGAACAAGGCAAATAGGGAATTAATTGTAGAAGAGAACGCCAAATCTGCAACTGCGGAAACAATAAGATCTGTGAGGTCAAATTTACGTTATCTAACACAAGGAAAGCAAGGTTGTATTACCTTCTTGGTTACTTCTTCCTTTAGCGGAGAGGGTAAAACATTTTGCGCAAAAAATCTAAGTTATATATTTTCTAATTTCGGGAAAAAGGTACTGTATATCAATGCAGACATGAGAAAGAAAAACTCTTTTGTAGAATTTGGTATTGAGGATGAACTGACCAAGGGTTTGAGTGATTATTTGGCAGGAATATATAGCAAGGAGGAGATTATTTTAAAAACTGATTTTGATAACTTGTCAATTATTAAATCAGGGAAAATTCCTCCTAATCCTTCTGAGCTATTGATTGGTGATAAATTTGATTCTTTATTAACGGAGTTGAAGGCTGATTATGATTATATTATCTTGGATACGCCACCTATCGGGATTATTTCAGATGGGATAGAATTAATGGCAAAAGCAGATGTTAATATTTTTGTGATTAGACAAGATGTTACTCTAAAAGCACATGTTAAGGAAATTGATCATTTATACTCGACCGGTCAGGTAAGGGACATCGCCATATTGTTTAATGATGTTAGCTTTAAGCGAATGACCTATGGTTATGGGTATTATGTGGATCCAGACGATAATCCATGGTGGTGGAAGAAATACTTTGGTAGAGATAAGGAAATGTGGGGAAAGGGAAAAATAAAATCATTGACTGCTGCGGTGACAAAAAAAAGCAAGGATGCTAACGGTAAGGAAAATGATAAAGCAAAAAAATCAAAGCATAATAGAGCATAGGTTACGGTAACCTTTCAGGGAGATATTTTTTAATAAATGCAAGAAAGTTCAAAAGTAAATACCTTAGTTAAAAACACCTCGTGGGTTTACGTCAATAAGGTTTTCTTTTCGATTTTACAGGTTATAGTTACTATTTTAGTTATTCGTAAACTAGATATAGATATCTACGGCACTTTCAATTTCTTAATTGCATCGTTCTTTATTTTTCAGATTTTTGCTGCCTCTCAGGTTGCCTCTGTCTTTGATCGGTATATTCCTGAACTCATTAAGAATAAGGATTATAGAAGGTTTAAAAAACTAGTGACTTATGGCATATTCATTGCCATTTTTGGATTGTCTGTGCTGATTATTTTGTTGTATGTTTTTCAAAAACCATTTGCAGACCTCTTTAACTTTACGGACTTTGAAAAATACTTACCTGCTTTTATTGCTTATGTCGTTGGCCGGTTTTCACGAGTAATCACTGAATCTTTAATAAAAGCAATGCTTTTGCATAAGCAATATGCGATTATTAATATGCTGGTGGCAGCACTTAGGTCTATTTTATACCTCTATTTTTTACCTCAAATAACAATTAACCTGATGCTTTATATAGAAGCCTCCATTGGCATACTTTATGGAGTTGCATCATTTTCGGTTGCTGTGGTTAAGTATAAAAAGGTAATGAAAACACATAATACAGCGGATGTGATTGAAAGTGATATATCTGCTAGTCGCGTGATGAAATTTGGATTATATTCAGTATTTAATGAGCTGGGCGCCAATATTGTTCAAGAAAATTCTGATGTTTTTATTATCAAGGCGATGGGGAATTCCTTCATGTTAGGACTTTATACGTTTGCATTTAAAATTTATCACATCCTATTCCAGATTTTACCACTGAAGGATTTTTTCTCTGTTTTAAGACCGCTATTCTTCCAGAAATTTACTTCAGAACATACTAAGGAAGATTTTGTGCATATGTTTAATTTTATTATTAAATTCATGCTTCCCCTGCTTACATTTCCTGCGCTCTATTTCTTTATATTCGGAAAAGAAGTAATAGAATTTGTATTTGATCCTAAATATGTAGCAGCATATACAGTAACTTGTATTATTATGTCTAATTATATATTTACAGCACTATTTTTTCCTGTGGGTATGACAATTCAACTCAAAGAAAGAATGGACATTGCATTGGCAGGAAAAGCAGTGGTGATTTTTAGTTTGGCAGCTGGTTTTTTGGGCATGAAATATTTTGGAATAGAAGGAGTAGCGGTAGCAACTGTATTAGGATTAATTTTAAAAAATTTATTAATGCTATTTCTAATGAGGGATAAAGCTCATATGGAATATAGGCTTTTGGAGTTTAAAAACTATCTCTTTATTTCCATTGCTTTAGTAGTATTATTTTATTTTACTGAAAGTTTTATTATCAATATTTGGCGTTTAGGTATCATCTCTGTTATATACGTTGTGGTGGCGGGTGTGCTTGTAATAATGTACCACCCATTTACCGCTAAGGATATGGTGTTGATACACAAAATGAGAGATTCCTCAAAAATAGGAAAAAAAATAGCGCCTTATATAGCGAAAGTATATAGTCTAAAACCAAACTTAGGATAATTTCCTAATATGATTCAAGCGGTATCACATACTAACACTAGATATAAAGTAACACCAGGTATAGACTATCGGTTATGGATTAGTCTAGCCGTACTATACGTGATGGCATGGGTCGTGGTGGATGGTGATATGGCACTTCCCGTGAGATTAGGAGTTACGGCGCTGTACTTAATTTTCATGCTCACTTCCTTTTCAAATGCAGTGGCAGTATTATTAATGGTACTTTTTGTGCCAATGGTTTCCAATGTGATGGGGCAGTCTATTGGTGGTGTTAAATTGGCGCGATTGATGTTTTTACTTTTTGCATATTTAAGTTATAAAAGACCTACCCTTAGGAAATTACAATTTGATAAGTCTATCTTTAATTTTCTGATGATTACTACTGTCATCATTATTCTTTTCTCCTATGTGCAATTGCAATTACAGACAGAACCTTTATCTGTCGGACAAACAGAAGCGAAGGGGTTGAAGAACTATATTGCCTCATTTATAGACCAGGCAATTATTGTTAGTTTTTTTGTCATAACCTACCTGAAGTTAAATTATAAGCAATTAGACAATCTATACAATACTTTTATTCTGATTGCTTTTTTGCAAGGACTGAATATTCTATACATGGTTGCTATCAGACCAGAAGCAGTGTTTTTTGGTGCAGGTTTTGTCAAAGAATACCTATGGAATAGCGTACATTTTGGTCATAAAAATGACTGGGGAATGATGTTTGTATTTATATTCTTTGCCACCTTTATTAAAACATTCCTTGAAAAGAAAAATGCCAAACTTTACTTAATTGCTATGGGTATTTTTTTAGCAGCAATTGCACTTTCACAATCACGACAGGCGTACGTTTGGACGGTGATGGGTTTTGTAATGGTTTCTATTTGGCAGAAAAACACGAAGATAATTGCCTATTTCGCGATAGTAGCGATTGCAATTGCCATAATTCAACCTGCATTTTTGATGGAGCGCATGGAATCTATGTTAGCGGTGGATTCTTTGGAAGATGCGAAGACAATTAATAGAAAAATTTCAGACCTATCAATTGACCAAGCGGTGAGTTATTTTACTTGGGTGCCACGGGTGCTGATTATTGATTGGGAATATAATTGGTCCGAAGGATTCTGGGTGGGGCTGTTACATAATACAGGTATCATAGGTTTTTTTACCATTATGTATATGTATTTTTATTTTTTCAAACATTATAGAGGTCTTTTTAAGACCAATAACACAAAACTGAGCACCTATGGCATGCTAGTCATGACTTACCTTATTTTGATGTTCCTTGCCAATGCGAATAGGCGTTGGACACATTTTGTTCATTACAAAGGCAACATCGGTCAGATAGGCATGATCGTTATGTTCATCATGTTCTATACCGAATTGATGTATTACTCTTTAAAAAGTAAGATGACTTTTGTGAAAAATATGTAGTTCCAATTCTATTTTGTGAAAATCAACTTGCCATCGGCGGTATTTATGATTTCCTCTTTGTTGAGCATCATGGGAACGAATTTTCCATCAACAAACAATTGCGCTTGGTCCTTGTAGTATTTGCTAAAGGGATTGCCTGATTGTCCAGTAGGAAGAATGCCCAAGCTATTTTCGATATCAGAAAAATCTATTATTCTACGGGTCGAAGGACCAGATTTTACTTTATAGTCTCCGTCTTCTGCTAGGTTAAATAATTGGTTATTAATTACCTCATTGGTGCCGCTAATTTCAAATGGTCCAACATTAAAATAATCTCTTAATGTAGCCACTTCTCCCATCAAATGCTTGTGTTCAATGGTATGCACCTTTTTCCAATTCCAAGAAGAGACATCACTGCCAAGTTGTGCTGTAAGTGAACCAACAGCTCCTTTAAAAGATTTATTAAATATTGCTGTTCTGTTTTCTTTTATCGATTCTGTACTTGTATCATCCCACCAAATGGACGCTTCGTTTGCTATTTGAATAGCCACTAGTCTTTTTTGTAAGTGTGTATTTAATAATTGTTCAAAGCCTTTTTTTCCCAATTCATCCGCGAAAGTATTCTCTAGAATAACATATATAAGCTTGGTATAGATTGTAGGAGCGACGGCATCTAATTCATAAGCGCCATTCCATTTTTGTAGGGAGGCTAAGGCTTCTTTTTCTGTTGCTGACAGATTTTCCTGGGCAAGGTGGGCAATGATGTTCTGCAATGCGGTAGGAGCAACGGATGAGGTTACATCAAGCGTCATTTCAGCAATTGATTCCTTAGTCCAGTCATTTTTTGCTGCTAGTAATTGAACAATTCGCTTTGCCCTATCTTCAGGTAAGTAGTAACCTGGATATAAGCTGCCGGCTATAGAATCAGGTTGGTTATTTGCGGAATATACATAGTTCCATGACGGGTTAATGGCTTGTGGGTTTTGCGAAAAATCTAAGTATTCTGAAATGTCATTTTCCCCACTGGCGCCATCCATGATAAGTTTGGTATTGCTGCTGTCACCTCGCTTATATAGTTTTCCTGTTGCCCACCAACCAATATTGTCATCCGCATCACCATACATCACATTAAGACCAGGTGCATGGATGAGTGCAACACCTTTTTTAAACTCATTGATGTTTTTAGCGTGCGTTAATTGGTAGGATGATTCAAATATCTTGGTCTGAAATTTAGTGTAAACCCAATCCATGGCAACCGGACTGTCATTTTCAATGGTCTCCACTAGGTCATTCATTATCGGCCCATGGCGGCTCACTTTTACCTCAAAATTAATATCTTCAGCATCTTTAACTTTAATTGTTTTATTTCGGGTTACATAGTGCTCATAACCGTTTTCTGTTTTGTATTTTAAAGGATTATCAGCCTCATTTTCTTCTTTGAAAAAATCTATATCATCGTTTTCAAACATGGTTAGTCCATAAGCGTGATGGCGGTTGTGACCCAAAAGTGGATAAGGTGTTAACGCCAGGTAAAATCCATACATTTCATAATCAGGAGTAGTAATATGTGCCTGATACCAAACAGAAGGCTGTGAAAACGCAATGTGCGGATCATTTTCAAATATTACTTTTCCGTTTTTGGTTTTCTGAGGCCCTACCACCCAACTATTGCTTCCAATAAACGGAGAAACAGGAAGATTCTCAAGCAATGCAGAAACTGCTTCCGTTAGACCACTGCTCACTTCTTTTTGTGGGTGGTGATTGTGGATTAATTGTGAATTTGGGCTAACATCTATGCCTAATTCTTTAAGGTATTCATTGCCAAGTTTTTCTTGTATTTGTGAGAGTAGGGGATCAGTTTTATGTGCCATGGCAAAACTGAAACTCATATAACCAAATACATTATACATATCTTCTAGCTGAAATGGCTCTTTTTTAACTCCTAATAGGTGATACTCAATTGGTGTTGGGCCATTTTCTATAAATTGATTGACACCATCAAGGTATGCCATGGCAAGTTTATATGACTCGTTGTTTTTATCTAGTTTTGCAATGCTCTCTGCTGTGTGCTCCACGATGCCTAATCCTGCAAAAAACTTGTCAGTTTCTATTGTTTTATCTCCAATGATTTCAGACAACCTGCCTGGTGCTATTCTTCTCATCAATTCCATTTGCCATAACCGATCTTGGGCATGCACATACCCAAGTGCTATTTGGGCATCTACTTGGTTTTCTGCATAGATATGTGGAATCCCATGTGCATCGTAGTAGACAGTTACTTCATCTTGAAGCGAGGATATCTTAAGACTCCCATCATAGGTTGGTTTTAGACTATTGCTAAAAATCCATAATCCGATGGCAATGATAATGACGAGTACAAGTAAAACTTTAAGGGTGTTTTTTAGGAATTTCATGCAGTAGTAGCTTTATAGTATGAATCAAAAGTAAATAATAAATGTGTTAGCTAATAGTATACTAGTCTCAAATCTTATCATCTCATATCACCTAATCTAGTATCCCTTGCTTCTCTTCTCAATAATCTAACCCATGGTCTGTGTCTACACGGAACCATTATTAAAACCACACAACCTTATGATTTTGGTTTGTGGGGACACCATAGTCGTTAACTTAGTGGAATTTAAAGGTATTTTTTCTCATTTCTCCGTGGTCTGTGTCCTCACAGAACACTTCTAAGAGATGAGAGTTTTTATATAACCCTGCTTTAACTGATATGCTAGTCTCAAATCTTATCATCTCATATCACCTAATCTAGTATCCCTTACTTCTCTTCTCAATAATCTAACCCATGGTCTGTGTCTCCACAGAACCATTATCTAAAACCACACAACCTTATGATTTTAGTTTGTGGGGACACAGACCTCGGAATTGGCGATGAGAGTTTTTATATAACCCTGCTTTAACTGATATGCTAGTCCCAAATCTTATCATCTCATATCACCTAATCTAGTATCCCTTACTTCTCTTCTCAATAATCTAACCCATGGCCTGTGTCTCCACAGAACCATTATCTAAAACCACACAACCTTATGATTTTAGTTTGTGGGGACACAGACCTCGGAATTGGCGATGAGAGTTTTTATATAACCCTGCTTTAACTGATATGCTAGTCCCAAACCTTATCATCTCATATCACCTAATCTAATACCCCTTGCTTCTCTTCATAACAATCCATACTTTTACCTTGTAAAATGGATAAAATGAATTACCAAGAAGTACTAGATTTTTTATACGGCAGTTTGCCGATGTTCCAAAGGGTGGGGAAAGTTGCTTTTAAGAAAGACTTATCTAATATAGTAATGTTGTGCAATCATTTAGACGCCCCACATGACAAGTTCAAGTCCATTCATATAGCAGGAACAAATGGTAAAGGAAGTGCCGCTCATAGTATAGCAGCCATTTTACAATCTGCAGGATACAAAACAGGGCTTTATACTTCTCCACATTTGAAAGAGTTCACGGAAAGAATTAAGATCGACGGCATAGAGATTGCCAAAGAAAGCGTGATTGATTTTGTAGTAAAAAACAAAGAGGATATTAATAAAATAAAACCTTCTTTTTTTGAAATGACTGTTGCCATGGCATTTGATTACTTTGCCAAACAGGAAGTGGATATTGCAGTGATAGAAACCGGGCTAGGAGGTAGGCTGGACTCTACCAATATCATAACACCAATATTGAGCTTGATTACAAACATCAGTTTAGATCATACAGGAATGCTAGGTGATACGCTAAAGGAAATTGCAGTTGAAAAGGCAGGGATTATTAAAAAAGGAACACCTGTAATTATTTCAGAATTTCAGGATGTGGTAGATGATGTTTTTGAAGAAAGGGCAAGAACACTAAAAGTGCCGCTCTATTTCGGGTCTGAGCATTTTCAACCAGTACCGAAAGATAACAGCCTAAATATTTATAAAAATGAGACACTATTTTTAGAAAATATAAACCTATCGCTGAAAGGAGATTTCCAATTAAAAAATATTGCAGGCGTATTACAATCCATTGAGATTTTGAATAAAAAAGGATTTGAAATCTCTGCAGCGCATATTGTTAATGGGTTAGAAAATGTAGCTGATTTAACAAACTTTAAAGGCAGGTGGCAAGTGTTAAGCAATAGTCCTCTGGTGATATGCGATATTGCGCACAACGAAGCAGGAGTGAAGGCGATGATGCATCAAATAGAAAGTACAGACTATAATAAACTATTCATTGTATGGGGAATGGTCAAGGATAAGGACATTGATAAAATTTTGAACTTGCTTCCAAAAGAAGCCACCTACTTCTTTTGCGAGGCAAAAATCCCAAGGGCGTTTGATGCAACAGACCTGTATCGGAAAGCAGAAAAACATGCATTAAAAGGTATAGTTATTCCTGAGGTAAATGAAGCAATTGATAATGCAAAACTAGAAGCAACAGACAGCGATTTGATTTTTATAGGAGGCAGTGCTTTTGTAGTAGCTGAGATTGATGGGGTTTGATTTTACACTGAGAAGGTTATCGCAACGTATGTCAATGCCTGAAATACGTTATCTACTTTTGTTGTTAACCTAAGTCTGGTTTTCTTTAACTGTACATCAGTTGCTATTTTTATGCCTAATAAATTATATTCAGTTGGAGGTAGTACAAAACCTTGCTCTTTCAAAATATATTTTTGTTTAAAGACATAAAGATTATTCAATTCAATAGTATAGTTTTCTAACTGTTTTTTGCCTACAGTAATTGGCTTTGAAAATTCATAGACGAACGATTTGGCTATGCGTAGTGCGGAATTTTGAAACGATTAATTTTCAATTTACTACTAATTTTATTTATTGCTATTAACTTCATATTTAGCACTTTGCACGCATTACGTATAGCCTTTGTGTGTGCCTTGAA
>Ga0256840_1001916_pt1 | contig 18859 bp, 19 predicted proteins | sample 355202metaG_FD_185969 | JGI IMG/M metagenome (GOLD analysis project Ga0256840, IMG submission 185969) | Hydrothermal vent microbial communities from Mid Atlantic Ridge, Atlantic Ocean - 355-202 | ecosystem: Environmental > Aquatic > Marine > Hydrothermal vents | place: Atlantic Ocean: Mid...
TTCTTCGAGGAGACCCTCCAAGAGATAATGACAGGGATTTTAATCAGATGGTGTTAGTATGAAAGTTAACGGGACAGTAGTGTCCAGTTTTTAAAAATCAGGTTAAAAGTAAATAATCAGAATATTAATGACTTGATCAGTTTCTCCTTAAGGTAAGACATTTAAAGGCACTCTTCTATTCTCTGCCATGCATCATCACCCACAAGCTTAACAACACGAGGCTTCATACCGCGCCAACCCTGCAAACCTCCACTATGAACCAATGTAATATGTGTTCCCGCTTTAAACTGGCCTGACTCAATTTGTTGCATCACTCTCATGCACATTTTACCCGTATAAATAGGATCTAATAAAATACCTGTCTGCTCTAGCCAATCCAAAATAAAGTCTAATAGCGTTTTATCGAGTTTTGCATATCCGCCAAAATCTGCTAATTCAATCTGCATCTTTTCTTTAGCCCCTAAAACGTTTTTAGAATCTATTTCAGTCTGGATAAATGCTTCAACTCGATTGGCTAAACTTGCATCACGTAATACGGCATAACCGATGACAGTTTGATGTTGTAAGGCCCCACAAACTAACCCTGCGAACGTTGCCCCTGTACCACATGCTACGGTTATCACATCCGTTTTCTGACCTTGCTTACTGTAATTATGATTAATGTCCTCACATAAAATGGTGCAACCTCCAACCGCTTTTTGACTACTACCACCTTCGGGTATAATCAAGGCATTAGGATAACGCTGTTGCAAAGCTCGCAAATATTCTTTTTCATTACGGCGCTTATAATCATGGCGAGATACAAACTCTAACTGCATTCCTGCCTTTTGTGCATCTTGTAGCGTTGGATTAGCCTTATAAAACTCTTCCCCACGGATAATTCCAATACTTTTCAAGCCATGTTTGTTTGCGATTAAAGCCAGCGCATAGATATGATTTGAGAATGCACCACCAAAACTGACCAGCTCATTGTAACCTTGCGTTTTTGCAAACGCGATATTCGGTATAAGCTTGTAGATTTTATTGCCACTAGCCAGTGGATGAATCAAATCAGCTCGTGCCATTGATAATGATATGTCCAAGCTATCAAGTGATCGATGTTGAACTTTTTGAAGTGCTAAGGTCATATATATTAGTGATTAGTCCAATTTAATAAAGTTAAATTGCAAAGGATAGCAAAATAAGGTATCTATCTATTGTACAAAAATAACATTATCCAAAAAAATAATTAAAATTTTACAACAAACCGTTAGGAGCACAACATATGAGAAAAACTACTTTGATAAAATCATCATTACTTTCACTAATTTTTGCCACCTCTGCTGTAGCAGTTGCAAGTGGGGATGGGGAATCTACCTATAAAGATGCTTGCGCAGTTTGTCATGCTGCAGGGATAGCGGGTGCACCTATCGTAGGTAATAAAGAAGCATGGGCGCCTCGTATTGCTACAGGTAAAGATGCACTCTATACAACTGCACTAAAAGGTAAAGGAGCCATGCCTGCAAAAGGTGGACGCGCTGATCTTTCTGATGATGCTATCAAAGCTGTTGTAGATTACATGGTTGAACATTCTAAGTAAGATTCTAAAAGTAAAATACTAAGTCATACAATCAGGCAATAAGCCTGTTAGAAAACAACTGAAAAGTTATGAGGCAGTCATTTAGACTGCCTTTTTTGTATCCCAAAAGGTAACTATCCTGTTACTCATAAATCCTGTAAAGTCGCTCCTTTATTTTAAAATTGAACACAAGGAACTACTATGGCTCGCCTACCTGACTTTATATCCCCTTCTATACTTTCTGCCGATTTCGCAAGCCTAGGGCGCGAGGTTGATAACGTACTTAAATCAGGCGCTGATGTTGTACATTTTGATGTAATGGATAACCATTACGTGCCAAACCTAACCATTGGCCCCCTTGTTTGTGATGCATTACGTAAACACGGTGTAACCGCAGAAATTGACGTTCACCTAATGGTGCAACCTGTTGATCAATTAATCACAGATTTTGCTAAAGCTGGCGCAAGTTACGTTACATTCCACCCTGAAGCTTCAAAACATATTGATCGTTCGTTACAGCTAACACGTGATCTTGGTTGTAAATCTGGCTTAGTCTTTAACCCAGCAACTCCGTTAGATGCACTTGAATATGTCATGGATAAGGTCGACCTTATCATGTTGATGTCGGTTAACCCTGGCTTTGGCGGTCAGAGTTTTATCCCTTCTACACTCACTAAGCTAAAGCAAGTGCGTAAAATGATTGATGATTCAGGTTACGATATCCGCCTTGAAGTTGATGGTGGCGTTAAAGCAAACAATATCCGCGAGATTAAAGAAGCTGGTGCAGATATGTTTGTAGCAGGTTCTGCAATCTTTGGCGCTAATAACCAAGATGATCCTAACCACTACGATTCAATTATCACAGAATTCCGCTCGGAATTAGCTAAAGCAAACGTATAACATCGTTTAAAATTACAAAATCACGAAAAATAGGGGGGGTGACAAAATAGAGTACTTATTTTGTCACCCCCCCCTATTTTTAGCACTTTTGTATTTTTACAATAAACAAAATATCATTAATAAAAACGAGAGTTTAATTCTAACTATGGCCAAAAATACCTTCACCCCTGAACTTATAATGATTGATGTTGACGGAACACTGGTTGATTCTGTCCCAGACCTCTCTTGGTGTTTAGATGAAACACTAAAGCAAGTAGGCTTACCACCACGTGGCGAGGCTGCTGCACGCGAATGGGTAGGTAATGGCGTTATTCGCATTGTAGAGCGCGGCATTGCTAATGACCTTGATGCGCCACACGACGAAGAGATTTTTGAAAAAGCGATGCCAATCTTCCGTGAGCTTTATGCCGAAAACACCTCAAAACGAAGCAAGCTTTATGACGGTGTTCGTGAAGGCATGGATTATTTGCAAACGCTTGGCATCAAAATAGGCTGTATCACCAATAAAGATGCAGAGTTCACCCACCCTATTCTTAAAGATTTAGGATTATGGGATGATTTTGAAATCGTTATCAGTGGCGACACTTTGGCTAAGAAAAAACCTGATCCGCTACCACTATTACACGGTGCGAAAGAGTTAGGCGCTGATCCAAAGAATTCACTCATGTTAGGTGATTCAACATCAGACGTTAAAGCGGCGCGCGCCGCAGGTTTTGATATTATTTGCATGTCTTACGGTTATAACCACGGGGTTGATATTCGTGAATCTAATCCTGATGCTGTGATTGACTCGTTTATTGAGTTAAAAGATATGATTAAAAAAGGTTAATTTTGTAACAGATGTCTACACAAACAAAAGAATCCTGCCCTTGCCAATCTCAATTACCCTATGAGAAATGTTGTGGGCAATATCATAAATCAGGCGGGCATGCACCAACGGCAGAAGCTTTAATGCGTTCTCGTTACACCGCTTATGTCATGGGAGATGCGCAGTATTTGTTTCGTACATGGCACGCTAACACACGCCCTACACTACAAAGCCTTAAAGCCTCTGGCCCACAAACCTTGATTGGTTTAAAAATCCTCTCTACCCAAGCGGGTGGAGAAAATGACAAAAAAGGCATGGTTGAATTTATCTCTAGCCGATTCAGTCCTTCATCACTGATGGGGGAGATAGAGCAACACAAAGAAAAAAGCTTATTTACCCGTGTAAAAGATCATTGGGTTTATATTGATGCTATTTAGCTTTTGTATTAACACGTAACCCAACACTTGCCGAGCAACACTAAGCACGTTAATATCACCCCATGAATAAACTATTTAACACTTGGCTTTGGATATAGCGTCTTTTGAAAAAAAGACAGTATGATTTTGTGCACTTCAACAACCTCTGCAGCCTCAGCAATTCCAAGATAAACGTTAAACTGGTTACATCATGACAATCCCCAGCTCTCTTACAAAATCTCAATTTGAATCTTATCTCGCAGAAGGCTATGACCGCGTTCCTTTGGTACGTGAAGTTCTGGCTGATTTAGATACACCACTTAGCACTTACCTCAAACTTGCCAACGGCCCTTATTCCTATCTCTTTGAGTCTGTTCAAGGCGGCGAGAAATGGGGTCGCTATTCAATGATCGGCTTACCTGCCAGCACCATTATAAAAGTGACGGGAAATGAGGTTGAAGTTTCAACAGACTATAAAACAATATCAAAAGAAACCGTTGCTGACCCTCTTGCATGGATAGAAGACTATAAAGATAAAATTAAAGTCCCTGAAATTGAAGGTATGCCACGCTTTAATGGTGGTTTGGTTGGGTATTTTGGTTATGAAACTATTCGCTATATCGAACCGAAACTGGCAGGCACAAAAGCTAGTAACAAACCAGACCCACTACAAACGCCTGATATTCTCTTAATGCTATCAGAAGAGGTTGTGGTATTTGATACGCTTAAAGGCATTCTCTCAATCATCGTGCACGCAGGTGAAGGTGAATATGAAAGTGCTCAAACACGTTTAGATTATTTAAGTAAGCGTTTACGTGAACCACTCACTTTATATCAACCCGTCAAATCATCCCAAATCATCAATGAAGATGATTTTGTATCGGGCTTCACCGAGCAAGGCTTTAAAGATGCAGTTGAAACTGCGCGTGACTACATTAAGGCTGGCGATATTATGCAAGTGGTGCTATCTCAGCGGTTGAGTGTGCCATTTAAAGCGCCACCTTTGGATTTATATCGCTCTTTACGTTCGCTAAATCCATCGCCTTATATGCATTTTATGAACTTGGATACCTTTCATATTGTAGGTTCATCACCTGAAATCTTAGTACGTTTAGATGGCCCTAGTGGTGATAAAGAAATTACCGTGCGCCCAATTGCTGGCACACGCAAACGCGGCCATGATAAAGCTAAAGATTTAGCGATGGAAAAAGAACTATTAAACGACCCCAAAGAATTAGCCGAGCATTTAATGCTGATTGATTTAGGGCGTAACGATGCGGGTCGCGTCAGTAAGATTGGTACGGTAAAACTCACCGACAAAATGACGATTGAACGCTATTCACACGTAATGCACATCGTTTCAAACGTCATTGGCAAGCTCTTACCTGATATGAGCGCTATGGATGTAATCCGTGCGACCTTTCCTGCTGGCACAGTAAGCGGCGCACCTAAAATCCGTGCAATGGAAATCATCGATGAGCTAGAGCCTGTAAAACGTGGCATCTATTCTGGTGCTATTGGTTATTTAGCATGGAATGGCAATATGGATACTGCTATTGCCATTCGTACCGCTGTCATCAAAGACGAGACCTTGCATATTCAAGCAGGTGCTGGTGTCGTGTATGACTCTAAACCAGAGCTGGAGTGGAAAGAAACGATGAATAAAGCCAGAGCGATTTTTCAAGCCGTTCAACAAGCCGCCGCAGGCTTGGATGGAGCACACCGATGATTTTAATGATAGATAATTACGATTCATTCACTTACAACTTAGTACAATATTTAGGTGAGTTAGGCGCTGATGTCGTCGTGGAGCGCAATGACCAAATCACACTAAAAGAGATTGAAGAATTAGCCCCCGAACGCATTATGCTATCACCAGGGCCTTGCACACCTGCCGAGGCAGGTATTTCGCTCGATGTGATTAAGCACTTTCAAGGAAAACTTCCTATTTTGGGCGTATGTTTAGGTCATCAGTCCATCGGACAAGCTTTCGGTGGCGATGTTGTACGCGCAACACAAATTATGCACGGCAAAGTATCAACAATGCACCACAAAGGCATTGGAATATTCAAAGATATTCCCGATCCTTTTGACGCAACACGCTATCACTCTCTAGTTATCGATCAAGACACCCTACCTGATTGCCTAGAGATTACAGCTTGGACAGAAACTGAAAGTGGTGAAATAGATGAAATTATGGGCGTACGTCATAAAACAATGGCAATTGAAGGTGTACAGTTTCATCCTGAATCTATACTGAGTGAATATGGGCACGATATGCTAAAGAACTTTTTAACGATGAAACAGGACTAGTTACCAAAATGGAAAATGCCAGTCTAGTAAGACGTGTTCTATCAATTATTTATGACGTGTTAATTTTATTTTTTATCATTATCGTTGTCACCTTTATTATTCAACAAATTATTATTCAATTAGAATTAACCACACTTGAACACGTAAAAATAAGTGCTGATGAAACTATTACCGTAATACCTGCTGATAGTCTTATTACTTTATTGCTTAAAAATCTTTGGGTAGTTATTAGCTTTTATTATTTTGGACATTATTGGACAAAACGTGGACAAACGCCTGGAATGAAAGTATGGAAGATTAAAGCAGTCACCAACAACGGTAACTTAATGTCTTGGGGGAATGCGTTAAAACGCTATCTATTTTCTCTTTTAGGCTTGGGTTTTATCTGGATGATTTTTAACAAATCCCGTTTAGCATTTCAAGATAAAATGAGTAACACAATACTTATAAAACAACCGTAAAGATTGGCAATAAATAAGGATTTAAAAATGTCAGATTCTTCAGAGTTAGAAACATCTAATCACAACACCCATAACCCACAACATTGGGGTTTATGGGGAACGCTCGGTTTTGGCTTCTTAATATTTGTGGTTTTTGGTATTCTACAATCCGTTATCCTCTTTGGAGTAGCATTCTCAAAAGGACTAATAAACTTAGAAATGTTTGGCAAAGACAAAGCCTATTCTGAAAAAGCCATTGAACAATTAGCCTACAATGGTGATTTAATCGCCTTTTCAGAAATCCCTGCCGCTATTGTAGGTGTTGGGCTGATATTTCTTTTTGTATCTCTTAAAAAACCATTCCCTATCAATAACTACCTTCAATTGAGGATGCCACTCTCCCCATTCAAGACTTTGTTTAAATGGATTGGGATTATGCTATTAGTCTTTATAGTTATGGAAGGCATTAACATTTTGTTAGACCGAGAAACTCCCGACTTTATGTTAAAAGTCTATGGATCAACGAATAATAAGCTATTACTTTGGATTGCTGTTGTTATTGCAGCGCCATTTTTTGAAGAGTTTTTATTCAGAGGTTTTCTATTAGAAGGCTTGCGTCACACTCGTTTGGGAGTAGTTGGGGCAATTTTATTTACTTCTGCCAGCTGGGCAATTATTCATATGCAATATGGCTGGTTTGAGATTGTAAGTATATTTTTTATTGGAATTATTTTTGCTATTGCACAATTAAAAACTAAATCACTTTATATTCCCATTGCAATGCATATGTTCATGAACTTAGTTGCCAGTATTATGATGGAACTAGTGCCCACGAACTGAACCGTGCAAAATAAAAAGAGATCATCAGCAGTGAATACTGATGATCTCTTTTACACTAATACCAGATTTACTACCAACAAGTTTTAGCCTTAGCTATATTAGCAGCAGCTGTGCCAAATGTTGTTGCACCGCTTCCTATTGCTTGTTTTCTTGAGATATGATCAATTCTAAACCCTGTACAGACAGTATCATTTGCTTGTGAGCTACCTGCTTTTGGTGTAGCAGTTACATAATACTCAGTACACGAAACAGGTGTTGCAGCGGTATGATCACAACTGCTCGGAAGAACACCACCCATTGTTATTGTATAAAGCGCCGTTTCTGTATCAATTGTATTGGCTGAAAAACCAAGCTGTGAAAGATCTTTTGCATAACTCATATTTTGGGCAAAGTAACTCTCTTGCATTTGTGCAATTTTTAGTAGCTCTACTTTGGCTTCTGTACGCTTTCCTTTTTTTACATGTTCAGAGTATGAAGGAAGAGCAATAGCAGAAAGTATTCCTAAAATTGCCACAACGATCATTACCTCTATAAGAGTAAAACCCTGTTGTTTATTTGACTGAATATTCATTTCTTCACCATTTATTTCTTTAAATAAGACTTATTATATTTATATTTATTCTTTATCTATCCAAAAGACTTTTCGTATCTTTTTCATACTATTCAGAGGTATACCTGAGCTCCTACCACTACTAACACTATAACTAATTGTACAGTCACCCTGTAAACAAACAGAAGGTTCCTCTATCGTTATTTGGGGGGCAGCAGGTATTTCGCCATTATACGCTATTTCTACTGAACGATCACTAGGAGAATCAGGATCTATTACTGTATCACCATCAAGACTTATAACACCTCCTGCATTCATAAGATCAACAATATACAACCTAGTTATATTCAAATTACTTGACCCACAACTAGAACTTGCTATTGATTTCACACCAAATGTATTAAATATTATCATGTTATTGAAAGTTGTAGCTCTTGATAGAACTTTTTCTCCACCTAGCTGAGTAAGATCCATATACCAACCTCTATTTGACCCAGTAAAAACTCCAGTAACTGATCCAGATGTTGCATTTACCAAATTAGATCGAGTAATCGTAGATGTAGATGCGGTGGGTGATTTTCTTATATCTTTATCAAACATAAGAAAGAAGTTATCATCAGTAGTTACATCCAGTGGATGTGGCCTCTGCCCACTACCTATTGCGACACTGATTCTGTACCGACCATTAGCTTTAAAGATTGCAACATCCGGCTCTGTAAAGAACTTGCGCTTAGGCGTTGTTCCACCTAGTTTTGCAAAAAGCTTTAGTTTTGCCTTTTCGCTGCCTATTCCCGTTAGGTGTTTTTCAAAATCAACCCGCCATACATTTCCACCAGTATCACCAAAATAAAGCCGGTCTAACAAACCATTTCTAGAAATATCCATAACACGAATATTCGCAGGTACCGCATAATCGACTGAAACACCATCTGTATTGGTTGTGAGACCAGTATCTGATAATTTCCAAATCAAAGAACCATCACTAGCCTTAACGATAAAGACATCCGCACCTGTTCCACTGTTATCGGCTTCACCGCCATTATCATCAACATACCCCCCTCCAAATACCACAACTGATTCAGCATCCGATGTACTATGCTTCATTTTTGTAACAACGGGTTGAGACCACGTGTAACCGAGATTATTAAAATCTCCAACACCCTGTTCTATTTTCCATAACAATCTTGGCAATGTAGGACTTGTAACATCAAGCGCGTAATAAGCTTTTCCGCCTCTACGTAGCCCAAAGTATAAAACTGCAGTTTCTCCTGAATCAACAATACCATTGTGATTAGTATCCTCATGATTTAGAGTTATTGGCCCATCAACGCCATAAGGGTGATCTGAAGTGGCATCATTTGTATATTGTGTATTTATATTTTTTAACAATACCGATGGCATAAAGGCAAATTTCTCGACACCTGAGCCCTCATCAAATGCATGCAAATAACCTTCATTAGTACCAACAAACAAACGCTTTATTCCACCTGCGTATTCAATAAAGATAGGTTTACTGTGTATGATATCTCCAATATGCTTTCTAGGCGTACCATCAGATTTTTTACCACGTATAAAATTAATTAGCTTATTTCTATAAGCTGTTGTTATTAATGAACTACCAAGCAATGTATTAGTAATTTTAGTATTTGATGACTTTAATTCACTCGCAGCTCCAAAAGTAAAACCTCCTGCTTGACCAGCATCTGTATACAATTTACGATTATCAGGCAGAGGAAGCGCATTAGCGACCCCACCACTATTAACAGAATGCACAGAAGGAACAGATGACCATAAATCACGAGCGCCAGCCAATAACTCACCAAATGCATCTGTTGCATTATTACCATTAGCGTCTACGAGTCTCCCATCAGTTCTAGCATATTTTTTAAGATTACCAGACCAAACGGGACCTAGACTCTTATCAAATACAGGAACATATACCTGATTAGCATGTGAAAGTGTTGTGGCACTATTAGTATAAGTTGGCGATGTAAATGAATGTGCTTTAGCAGTACTAGTAAGAGCCGTTGAAAGAGCCGATACCAAACCACTAGGTGTACTTGCATTAATAAACTGACCACCACCATTAGTTGCTAAATCCTGGAGGTACGCTTTAGTGGCAAGAGCTCTAGGACTACTTCCTAAAGATAAACCAATCGTATGTGTAGTAATAAACTGATCACCTGCTACTGATGTATTGTTATCCGTATTATTAAGAAACTTTGCAAGCTCGGGACCACATCTCCCTGCATGAGCTATATCAGCATCAGTTCCAGGAGTAGAGCTACAGCTATTAGCATAAGTGCCTGCAAGCGATGCTACAATACCTGCATTGGTATTTTTTGTAGGTTCTCCATCAGAAAGTAAAACAATCGTATTGCTTGCACATTCATCGGTGATAGGTGAATTATAAGTTGCTGTTCCTGTTAATGTTGTTGATGGCGTAGGAACATCAATTGTATGTCTACACACAGGTGTTGATTTTTCATACTTTTGATACCATGTTGTTACTATTGGAACTGGACATTGATATATATCTACCTGAGGCTCTTTACACTCAAATACTGTAGTTGCTGGTGTGCTGGGCAAGTAACTACCAGAGCAATTTCCTTCTATATTTAGTATACAAGCTCCTGGTACTGGAGGAACTGTTTTCGATACACAACTACCAGAAGTAATACTCCTTCCTCCATTCCAAGCATAAGGTGCAGTTTCACAATCAACAGCTGTGGCAAGGTTACATGTACGTGTTACAGGAGAAGGACTAACATAACTACTCGTATCACATCCTACGGTGCTTAAACACTGCGATAGAGGGCAACCAGCTGTTCCACCACCTGTAGTGACTGAGTATTTTAATCCTACTGCATGATAACCATTTGATATTTGGGTTGTCTCACATGATGAGCCAACTACACATGTTTGAACATTAGTTTGTATGGGACAGCTATCAACGCTAGCATTACAGATAATTCCTGTAGTACCTCCGCATATCTGAGAGGTAGGAATAAGGTTTATTGTAGTTTTGTCATAAAGTAATCCCGTATAAGTAGAGGGATGCGCAGAATTAATTCTAGATGGGTCTGATTTACCATAAAAAACATCAGCCCCACGAAAGTACAGTGCTGCCTCAAAAAGAGCATCTACTATGGGTGTTTTACCATATGGCTGCCACCCTGAGGCTATAGAGTTGATATCATCCGCCATATAGTTCTTTGACTCTTTTGAACTTGCTAATGGCAAATAGCTCGCAACCGTTTCGCCATCATAAATACTAGTTTGATGGTCCCATAAGGGGTTACTATCAAGTCGTGGAGCAGCGAGATCTGTTAATGGTGTAACTGGATATGATATACCGTGACCTCTTTGATCAGCTAAAGAAAAGGCAGGATTTCCTGCAAAACTTGAGAGACCTACTTTGAGATTTAAACTAACCAAACTAGGATCATTTAATACTGTTTTTAATGATTCTTGCAACACTTCTTTTCTTGATTTCTCTGTTCCTGTTGGAAGGTCATCACTCGCTAGCCGATATGACATACTGCCCGACATATCCATCACAAAAAGAATATTGGACTGCTGAGGAACAGTAAGATTAATAACCTCTGTATCGTCTGCATTTGCTATCAATGTCAAACTCAGCAATGCTACTGCATACAAAGCTACAATTGATTTATTAATAAACTTGATCATTTTATTACCTTTTTGCCACAGTTTCGTTATCGCTCTTTTTTATATTTCATGTTTAAAGTGCATTTTATTCTATGATCGCTATGCCTAACAAATGCCTATCTTTTGCACTCGTTGCTTGTAACCTAGATTCTGCATCTAATATCCATATTTTACATTTCATAGACGAGGAGATGGCCATACCACTTCCTCCTACAGGACATGACAAACCAGTTCCAACAAATTTAACACCTGCTTTTGATTTTAAAATACCACTACCTACATTCTCATCAGGTAGATACCCAACAGGAACAGTAAATCTATTAGGGGCAAATGGTGGTAAAGCTGATATAAGATTTTTTTGATCAACATGATTTGCAGTCTTTGCTAGTGCTGATTCAGAACCATTATAAACCAACATACTAGACATATTATTGCCTGCCACCTGCGTTTTTATACTGGATGAATTAACTGCACTAACGCCTATGATTGTAATCACAATTAAAAAAATCATCGCCATTAAAAGCACCGCACCTTTTTGTTTCTTCATAGTAATTATCTCTATCCTATATGGTATTTCTTAGAAATATAGTTGTGCTAAAAACTGCTCTTTGATACTTGTCAGTTGGCGATGTAACCACCTGATCTAACAATGTAAACTGTTTAGATTCTGCTGTGTTTTTAACTTGCTTCAATGAACGCACTAAAATAGCAACCTGTATACTTATTACCCCACCCCAATCAAGAATATCTGTACTAGAGGCATCTATAGCGGAGGCATTTACATATCTATCAACTGTCCCGTCTGTATTTGTATCCAAGCCATATAAAAACTGAATATTTTCTACTCCTTCTGCAATAGTCGTAATAGTTGAGCTTCTTGACCCTGCACACATTAATGTTTTATTAACATCATCAATAAAAAAGCTATTGTAAATTTTTGCAGAGTCTGGGTTAAAGTTTATAGTTGGAAGAGGTTGTAAACGACACCCAACTGGAACTACTGCAGGCATTGAATTACCTGCACAATCTATGAAAAAATCATCACTCCCATGAAAAATAGCGCCTATGGAATCTTGCACTTTAATATCATCATCTGCTGTTACTGTAGAAGCCGTAAAATTAGCTAAAGATAGTGCAGATACGTTTGTTGACCCATCTGGACAAGTATCCGAAGCCACATCAGCGAGTGTATGAATAAAAGGATCTGTCATTAGTATATTAGGCCCGTACCCAGTATGTTCCAATGCTTTTGTAATTGCTTCTAACGCAAAACGCCCATTATCATCAAGTAGAGATGTTTGGTTTCTAATAACACTGGCCTTTTTACTTGCGATGTACGAACTTGCAATACCAGAAAGTAAAAATAAACCAATGACCATTGATATCAAAAGTTCAATAAGTGATAAACCATGCTGCTGGTTTTTAAATTTATAAATACCCATTACGGCGTACCAATTCTTGTATTAATTATTATTTGATCAGGTGTGATTGCCTCTTCATCAAATGCACGTTCATCCCAAGCGACTGTTATTCTGACATCACCTGTAGCACAATTATTACAAGCAACATTCAATGTACCATTAACTAATGAAACATTATCACTAGCACTAATAATTTTTACGCCTCCTGTTCTAACGCTAGAACCACGTTGATAACCACATACAAGATTAAACTTGTCATAGCTAGCCATCTGAGCAACATTACAGAAGGTTGTATCACAACTTGGCTTTGTAGCCGTACAGTCGAACGTTGCACTATTAAGGGTATAATTCCCTGCAATAACACCTGCTTGATTCGCTCTCATACGCTCTGTTAGATTTTGAACAATACCCATCGCTTGAGATTTCATAAAAGATTGTTGTGTTCCTTTCATACCGAGAATTTGCAAGCCTGCCACACCTAAAATGGCAGTAGATAGAATTAATGCAGCAACCATGACCTCAATTAAGCTAAAACCTGATTGTTTTCTCTTCTTACTATTCTTATTGGACTGATAGTTTTGCATACAGCCTCTATCAAGAGTTGTAACAGGATATGATACGAGTTGTTTAGTAACTATTTTCACGAAGAATCTCAATATTATTTTTATAAGTCTTTCCTTGAAAATTTCTTATCCAATTAATGGTTAATTCTTAACAAGTGTTTTGATTCAATTTAATTATTTGTAAAAGCAACCTAACACTCACGTTTTTTTATATTTAGTGATTAGATTTACTGGCTTATTCTACATTTTTCCGTTCATTATTAATATTAATTATCCATACAGCAGATAAAAGGTAGTTAAGACGAGATAAGCGGAAAGTTAAAGCTCTATTATTCTTATGATTAAAGAGAAATTAATTTTCCAAGCTTTCTAAGTTCATTTCTATTACTTATATAGTTTTCATCACAGTCTTCCACTAATTGCCAAAATCGTGATGAATGATTCATTTCTACCGTATGGCAAAGTTCGTGGATAATGACATATTTTGTCACGTTTACAGGCATAAAAAGAAGTTTACTGTTTAAACTAATATTTTTACGTGTTGAACAACTTCCCCAACGTGTTTTTTGAGACCTAATAGTTAACTTATTAAAATGAAAACCATGTTCTTCGGCAAGCTTCTCAATCATATCTTTGAAAATAGGTTCAGCCTTTCTTTTACACCATTGATTTAATATTGTTTTTGTAGCTCTCCAATCCTCAATATTTCCTGATATTTGAAGGTGATTATCTGCAATTTCATGTAACTGAATTTTATTATTTGTATCTAAGTTGATATATTTGATATTCCATTCTTCATTCAATAATTTCAGATTAAGATATTCAGGGAATTCTTTACCGTTTATCTCTGGAATATTAGCTAATGTCTTTGTTATCCACTGAGATTTTTTTTGCACAAAACTATGTGCATGTTTTTCTGAAATTCCACGCGGTAAAACAACTTTTATCTCACCACTATTAGAAACCTTTATGCGAATATATTTAGCGCGATAAGACTTAATAAGCTTGTAAGGGTAAAACTGATTATCGGTTAATTGAAGTTGAAATTGTTCATCCATTTTTTAAAGACTGATACTCTTTGTAAAAAACATCTTGAAGATCATCAATGACTTCAGGTGCTGATCGACCACTGATCATATGTGATGTCATTAAGTCTGATATTGGATGCAAGATATTCTCTTTATCAACCATTGGATAGGTTGCTGATAAACGCTTTATCGCTTTGATTACACTTTCTTCTTTAGGACGAGGAATCTCTACAGGCTCATTAACAATTGTATCATCGTTACTTTTTCCATCTATCTCTAAGCTGTCTTTACGAGATTGCAAAAATTCACCAAAAGCAATAAATGCCTGTTGATCTGTAATACTTAATGATTTGTATAGTTTTATTATTTCACGTTCTTGTTTATTAGCCTGAGGGGGCATTCCAGGAAACATAAATATCTACCCATGCAGATTTGAAGGTCTTGTTAATCTACAGTTTAATGACGCGAGTGTCACTATTATTTGAATATCAAATACAATAATAATGGAACAAAAAAAAGGGAGCTATACGCTCCCTTTTAACAATTTGTAATCAAATTACAAAAAGATATTTTATTTACCGTTTTTACAATAGTTACGAGCAAAATCCAGCAACTCTTCCATTGTACGAACTCTAAACTTTTGACGTTGACGTACAAATGAGAACTCTCGGCTCAAAGGCGGATCAAGCGGAACAGCTTTCAATATACCCAACTTAAGTTCTTTAGCGATACTTACACTAGACAGAATAGAAATACCCATACCCGCCTCAATTGCACCTTTAACTGCTTCAGGGCTACCGAGTTCTAAACAGGCTTTAAGAGCGTGTTTCCCCAATCCTTGTTCTTTAAGGTGTTCTACGATAACTTCTCGCGTTCCCGAGCCTTCTTCACGACAAATAAAGGGATATTCCAACATTTTATTTACTGAAACTGATTCTAAGTCAGCTAATTCATGATCGGCAGGTACAACCATTACCAAATCATCTTTCCGACAGACTTCTACTAATAAGTTTTTATTCGTAATCGGACCTTCAACAACACCTAAATCAATGACATTATTCTCAACCATCGACACGATGCCTTCGGTATTAGAAACACGTAGTTTTAGTAAAACATCTGGGTTTTTCTGGTTAAAGTCACCTAATAATGACGGTAACATATATTCAGAAATTGTCGTTGATGCACCTAATGTTAAAGAACCACTGATGTTACCTGTAATTTCACGAATTGCATTTTCCATTTCTGAATATTTTTCAAAAATAGTCTCTGCATATTCAAAAGCTACATGGCCTGCCTCGGTAAGGCTCACACGGTTATGAGCACGATCAAACAATCGTGTATCAAACTGCTCTTCTAACTGACGTATTTGAAACGTCACTGCAGGTTGTGTCATGTGTAATACTTCAGCGGCTTTTGTAAAACTCAAAAGGCGCGCTACAGCATGAAACACCTGTAATCTTCTATCTGACATTATTTCTTTCTCCTAATTTCTCGCAACTTTTTAATTAATCAACTGATAACTTATTTAGTTATTATCTTTGTTGAGCTAAATTTAATCATTCATATCTATTATATAGACCATCAATTGAAATCAATTATCTATATTTTTACTTAACTACTTCGATATAAAATTAGATACGTATGAATATGTGCATTTAATAGTCATAATTTAAACTTATAAACACACTCACTCACAGTAACAACTCCCATTGTCACCGTATCTTTCTATAACTTATTTTTATAATTATTACTTACTACTGGTTTGGTCCATCTCTTTCTTATTCTGTTTTTGGTTTATTTGTTGGCTCTCTTGCACATTCTGATTACCTGGTATTCTTGGATCATCATCATCCATAAGTATACGATAAGCCTCACCATCAAGGTCATCATATTGCCCACTTTTAACGGTCAAAACAAATGCCATAACAACTATTAGCATCACTAATACACCCAGTAAAATTGTCATTGTTAAAGCATCCATAATTACTCGCTATCATGCTGTAGTTTTATAGTATTTAAGCATCAATAGTATAAACTATTATCAATAATGACTATTGTTTTTTGCTTAATAACTTATTGACGTGATCCATCAAATAAATATTCCCTAAATTGTCATATAATCAGTAAAAAGTAGTATAAAACTTAAAATAGAATATATCCCAAAGGAGAACGGTAAATGTCTGAGCATATTCATCCCCTATCAAAGGAATTTGCATCACAAGCTAACATTAACGCGAATCAATACGAATTAATGTATAAACAATCCATTGATGATCCAGAAGCATTTTGGGCTGAGCAAGCCAATCACTATGTTGAATGGTTTAAACCGTGGAATAAAGTGACAGACTGGAGTTTTGACCAAAAAGACTTACATATAAAGTGGTTTGAAGGTGCAAAACTGAATGTCTCATACAACTGTTTAGATAAACATCTCGCAACACGTGGGGACCAAACCGCTATTATTTGGGAAGGTGATAACCCTGAAGAATCAAAGCATATTTCTTATAAAGAGCTTCATGCCGAGGTTTGCCAATTTGCTAATGTTTTAAAATCACGCGGGGTAAAAAAGGGAGATCGTGTGTCGCTTTATATGCCGATGATCCCAGAAGCTGCTGTTGCCATGCTGGCTTGTACACGCATCGGCGCTGTTCATTCGATTGTATTTGGAGGGTTCTCACCTGACGCTTTAAAAAGCCGTATTTTAGATTCTGATTGTCAGGTTGTGATTACTGCAGACCAGTCAATGCGTGGTGGAAAAAAAGTTCCACTAAAAACCAATGCAGATACAGCACTTGAGGGTTGCCCCAATGTACACACTTGCGTTGTGGTTAAACGGGGTGGCGACCCTGTTGATTGGGTAGAAGGACGAGATATTTGGTACGGCGATGAAGTTGCTAACGCCAGTACAGACTGCCCAGCAGAAGAGATGGATGCTGAAGATCCATTATTCATCCTCTACACCTCAGGTTCAACAGGCACGCCAAAAGGTGTGCTACACACAACGGGTGGTTACCTCGTTCAAGCGGCAATGACCCATAAACTTGTTTTTGACTACAAAGATGGCGAAGTGTATTGGTGTACCGCTGATGTCGGTTGGGTAACGGGTCATACTTACATTGTTTATGGGCCACTCACTAATGGGGCGACTACATTAATGTTTGAAGGCATACCCACCTACCCAGATGCTTCACGCTTTTGGCAAGTAATCGACAAGCACAACGTCGCTACATTTTATACAGCTCCTACGGCAATTCGTGCGTTAATGGCAGCAGGAGATGAGCCTGTTAAGAAAACATCACGCAAATCCTTACGATTACTCGGCACGGTAGGTGAGCCAATCAACCCAGAAGCATGGGAATGGTATAACAATGTCGTAGGAAATGGTAAGTGCCCGATTGTTGATACATGGTGGCAAACAGAAACGGGTGCTCACATGATGACACCACTGCCAGGTGTTCATGCCTTAAAACCTGGCTCTGCCATGGCCCCTTTCTTTGGCTGTGATCCTGTTTTGCTGGATGATGAAGGCAATGAAATCACAGGCAATCCTGCTGCGGGTAACTTAGCCATGAAACAACCTTGGCCATCCATGATGCGAACACTTTATGGAAACCACGAGCGTTTCTACGAAACCTATTTCTCAATGTTTAAAGGATATTATTTCACGGGCGATGGTGCACGTCGTGATGAAGATGGTGATTACTGGATCACAGGACGTGTAGATGATGTATTAAATATCTCCGGTCATCGATTAGGCACAGCTGAAATTGAATCAGGGCTTGTCTTACACCCTAAAGTTGCCGAGGCCGCTGTTGTAGGCTATCCACATGATATTACAGGGCAAGGCATTTATGCTTATGTGACATTGATGACAGGTGAAACTGGCACTGATGAACTTAAAGCTGATCTGGTTGCATTAGTGAGAAAAGAGATTGGCCCAATCGCAAAAGTGAATATTATCCAATGGGCGCCAGGCTTACCCAAAACCCGTTCGGGTAAAATTATGCGCCGAATCTTGCGTAAAATTGCTGCTAATGAATTAGATGGCATGGGAGACACATCAACACTGGCTGACCCATCAGTGGTTGATGATTTGATTGATAATAGAGAAAACAGATAGTTTCTCGTACAAAACCTCAAAAAAGTAGGGGGGTGGCAATTGCATCACTACTGTCCCGTTAACTATTTAAAGTAAGTGCCTGCTTCCAAAATTTGATAAAATTTCTTTACGACAAGTGATTGAATCAAAAAAGGAAACAGGCATGGCGCATCATAATACAGTCTTCTCTCAAATACTAAAACCCGTTCCAAGACATGAATTTGAAACACTAGCTAAAGCACACCATAAAG
>Ga0256840_1001917_pt1 | contig 18856 bp, 16 predicted proteins | sample 355202metaG_FD_185969 | JGI IMG/M metagenome (GOLD analysis project Ga0256840, IMG submission 185969) | Hydrothermal vent microbial communities from Mid Atlantic Ridge, Atlantic Ocean - 355-202 | ecosystem: Environmental > Aquatic > Marine > Hydrothermal vents | place: Atlantic Ocean: Mid...
TTACTCCGGCATGCGCAAGACCTTAATATCGGCATTGAGCCGTAGTCGTGCGAAGTAGTCGTTTAGTACCTGATTGCGTTTGTCGGCTAAAATGGCGGCACTTACCTCAGCGGCATAAGCATCGAGATCGGTTGTTTCGGCTTTAGACTTTGCTTTAATGAAAAACGTCATGTACCCGCCGTTGGGATCCGGAACGATTTGAGTGAAATTGTTGACTTTGGTGCGGTACAGCAAATTGGCAAGACCGGGGTCGATATCACCGTAGTTTAACTGCATCTCCTGCGTCTGTATGTCAGACGAGTAGAACATTGGTGTTGAGATCTGCTGTTCTAGCTTTTGGGGAGAGTTGGAGCGGTAGAGAATGACCTCAAAAGATTCGGGTCGGGAAAACTGCTCTTTATGCAGGTGGAAATACTCTTCGATTTCGTGTCGGCTCGGTTGCGACAGTTTGGCATAGGCAATACTGTTGTAAAGCTTGGTATGGAGCAGTTTCTCTTTGACTTTCTTTTTGAGTTCACGCTCGCTGATGCCGCGGGACTGCTGCATCGCCATGTAGAACTGTGAAATATTCATGCCGTTTTGCCGTGCCATATTCTTGATTTCATTGAGTACCTCTTCGGAGCTTACATGAAGACGACGCTCTTTGATTTCCAGCGTTTCGAGTCGCTGACGAATCAGTTTTTTGACACTCTGTTTTGCGCTCAAATGTTCTTGGTGCATGTTTTGCTCTATTTCAAAAAGCGTAATGGGTTCGTTATTGACCAATACGGCAATGCCGCCGACGATATTTGCGTGTAACAAAGCACCCAGAAGAACAAGCACGGTACAATACTTCAATGATCACCTCGTTTTTTAGTGTAATTCTACCCAAATGCTATTAGCTAAGCAAAAAACGATAAATTTAGGAATAAAATCGTTAATAATTGTAATGAATAACCGATGATAGATGCAACGCAATATCTAAAGAGGTGTCAATGCATATTATCAGAACGATTACTATTAAAACGCTGTTACAGATTCTTATTGCAATTTCCTTGGTTGTCATTATGACCTTTGGCTATCTTATAGCGCAAAGAACCTATGAAAACTATCGGCACTCCAAGAAGACGGTAGAGAATCTAAACTTCTCCGTTGCACTCGGTACGCTGGTGCATGAGTTGCAAAAAGAGCGGGGTGCTTCCGCCGGATTTATAGGCTCCGGTGGAAAAAAGTTTCATAAAACATTATTGAAGCAGCGTGTGTTGAGCGATGAAAAAATCAATAACATTGCATCAAAAACACATGGCTTTTCGCAGAAAACTGCTGACCATTTCAGCAGGATCCTCGCAACATTATCACGTATTAATGGGGTACGAAACGATATTGACACGCAAAAGATCTCCATGAAACGCACGATTGATTTTTTTAGTCGGCTCAATGCCGAAATTATTGAATTAATCACGGAGATATCACTTGAAAATGACCGGTCAGTAAAATCCATGATACCATACGTCGATTTTTTAAATGCCAAAGAAAAAATGGGTATTATCAGAGCGGTTGGTTCCGGAGCCTTTGCACTAGGATATTTTGACACGGAAAATCAGCGTTATTTTGAACATCTGGTTACGATTAATCGGGAATACATTGCCATGTTTTTATTACTTGCTGATGGTGATACGCTAGATCGTTACGCTACGTTTGTCGGACAAACGCCACGACATCAAAAGATCAATGCCTATATTGAAGATGTATTTGAAAGTGAGGCTGGAGCGCCTCTAAACATTGACGCACAGGAATGGTTTGGCCTCCTAACCGAAGAGATCAATGCTTTTTTAAAGATTGAACGTTTTATTGTCGAGAGGATCATGGAGTCGGCGGCATCACAGGCCGAGACAGAGTGGAGCCAGTTTGTAGGAATAGCTGCTGCCGTTTTGTTGGCGATTATTATTATTGTAAGCGTGAGCATATTGATGCTGATGAAGTTTACCGTATCGATGAGATATCTTCATGAGGGCGTAGACAATCTTTTAAAATATCTTAACAAAGAGGTTACCGAACCTACGCTTGTCACCATTGAGTCGGATGATGAAGTTTCCGAAGTCTCTAAAGTGTTTAACCGTTACTTGCAGAATGAAGTGGCACGCTATCAAAGCGATCTTTTGACGACAGGAGAGATTGTTTTGGTTATGGACAAAATCAGCAAGGGGTACTTTAATGCCAAAGTAACCAACAAGCCTTCAACGGCGGGTATGATTACGTTGGCGCGGGCATTGAATAATATGACAAAGCAACAAGGAGCCATTTTGGTGAGTGTGGAGAAGCTATTAAAGGAGCTCTCTGAGGGGAGATATGAGAATAAAATACCGCTGACCAATAAAGTGCAGGGTTCACTTAGAGATATGGTTGTTTCAGTAAACCTGCTTGCAGATATTCTTAAAACGAATGAGCAAAACAACCGTGAAAACGGTAGTGAACTTAAGACAAAAGTCGAAATTTTTTCAGAAGCGTCAACGGCGCTTGTTACAACGACAACAGAGCAGGATCAGGCGATTGGTGATACTTCAAAGTCGATTGAAATCATGCGCGATCAGGTTGGTGATATTGTTGAATACTCAAATGACATTGTCTCTCAAAGTGCTGATGTCAAATCCATTATTACCGTGATTGCCGACATTGCCGATCAGACTAACCTGCTGGCACTCAATGCTGCAATTGAGGCGGCTCGTGCCGGAGAACACGGACGCGGTTTTGCCGTTGTTGCCGATGAGGTAAGAAAGCTGGCGGAAAAGACGCAAAAATCGTTAAGTGATATTAGCATTACCATTAATACGCTCAATCAATCAGCCAGTAATATCAGCATGAGCATTCAAGACCAAACGCTCTCCATAGAAAAGGTTGACAGTTCACTAGAGCGTCTGCAGGAGAGCGGTGGCAAAAACAAAGAGATCAGTCAAACGATTTATGAGAGCTCCAAAGATATTGAATTGATGGCCAATCAATTAGTAGAACACGCATAGGAGAAAACCATGAATGCCAATGAAATATTACTCAAAGATGACAGTTTTTTGGTTTCACAAACCGATGCTAAGGGGATAATCAAATTTGCCAGTGACGATTTTTGTGCCGTGGCAGAATATGATGTGCAAGAACTTATCGGCAAACCTCACAGCATTGTACGACATCCCGACATGCCAAAAGCAGCCTTTAAAGACCTGTGGGATACAGTGAAACAAGGAAAAACCTGGACAGGTTTTGTCAAAAATCGCTCCAAAACAGGCAAGTGCTATTGGGTGTATGCTACCGTCTATCCGTATACGGATGAAAAAGGTGACTCAGGATATATTTCCTGTCGGACAAAAATTGCGTCGCGTGAAGAGATTGATAAATATGAAGCACTTTACAAACAGATGCGGTCTCAAGAGCGCTGAGAGAATCTTTTAACCCTTTTAAATATACATTTCGGTAGAATACCGCAATTTACATGTAAAAAGGTAGGCGATGATTGTAACGCGTTTTGCACCGAGTCCAACGGGGTATCTTCACATTGGGGGGCTTCGTACGGCACTTTTTAGCTATTTGTGGGCTCGAAAGAACGGTGGAAAGTTTCTGTTGCGTATTGAAGATACCGATGAGAGTCGTAATAGCGAAGCGGCAACCCAGGCTATTATTGAAGCCTTTGCATGGGTCGGGCTGGAACATGATGGCGATATAACGTATCAGTCACAGCGCAAAGAGGTATATGCGCAATATCTGCAACAGCTCTTAGACGAGGGCAAAGCGTATTACTGCTATCTGAGCAAAGAGGAGCTTGCGGCATTACGAGAGCAGCAGATGGCAGCAAAAGAGCGCCCGCGTTATGACGGGCGATACCGTGATTTTGACGGAGAAGTTCCTCGTGACATCGATCCGGTCATACGCATTAAAGCCCCTCTAAGCGGCACCATGGTGATTGACGACGGTATTAAAGGCGAGGTTGTTTTTCAAGCAGAAGATATTTTAGACGATTTTATTATTGCCCGAGCCGACGGGACCCCGACCTATAATTTTGTAGTAGCTATTGATGATGCGCTGATGGGGGTTACCGAGGTGATTCGCGGTGATGACCACCTCTCCAATACACCCAAGCAGATGGTAGTGTACGAGGCCTTGGGCTTTGACGTGCCAAAATTTTATCACGTGCCGATGATCCACAATCAAAGCGGTAAAAAACTCTCTAAGCGCGACGGTGCCACCGATGTGATGGCGTATAAAACCATGGGCTATCTGCCTGAAGCACTGTTAAATTTTCTGGTACGGCTTGGCTGGAGTCACGGCGATCAGGAGATCTTTAGTTTTGATGAAATGTGCGACCTTTTTGACCCTAAAGATATTAACAAGTCGGCCTCTATTTACAATACCGAAAAGCTCGACTGGCTGAATGCACATTACATTAAAAACAGCTCCAATACAGAGTTGGCAACACTGCTGGAGCCTTATGGCATTACCTTGGTCAGTCACGATAAAAAAGAGATTTTGCTCGATGTGCTCAAAGAGCGTGCCAAGACGCTTGAAGAGATGGCTGCCATGGTCAACGAGATTATAAGTGCCCCGAAAACGTATGATGCCAAAGCGGTGAAGAAAGCATTCAAAGGAGACGCCAAAGCCATTTTGGAAGACTTTACCATGAAGCTTCAGGTTCGCGATGATATGCATCTGCCAAGCGATTATCATGAGGCAATGGAGGAGCTGGTCAATGAAAAAGGTATCGGGTTTGGCAAAATAGGGCAGCCGCTTCGTGTCGCACTGCTGGGTAAACTTTCGGGACCGGGTCTCGATACCGTCATGGCGGTTATCGGCAAAGATGAGAGTATTCGGCGTATTTCAAATGCGGTAACGGGTATTGAAATCTAGGCAGCCCGTTGTTGATGCGTGCCTTAAAAAAATCGATTATTAACATTATGGTATATGGTTGTATCTTTATTAGATAAAACAGTGTAGAATCTGCCCAAAATTTTACATGTATTTTGGAGCAGCTATGTATCATGATCCGCGTCAAAGCAAGACATTAGTCAGCTTGCAAGTGCTGTATACCTTTTTAGCATCACTGCTAATGATCTATCACGCCACACAGCACTACAACAATTACGGCAATAAAGAGCTCTTTTGGAACTATTTTAAATTTGGTTCTATGGGTGAAGACCTCTTGATGGTTCTCATGGGGTTTACGGTTTTTTATACCTCCTATCATCTCATAGAAAAAGGGCGCGGATACGTCGAGTTTATGGTGACATCTCTCTCCCGTATTTTTTTTGTTTACTGGGCGCTTATTGCCATTCCCGGAGTGATTGTCTGGTTTATCAACCCCGGTTTGCATCCCAGTGTTGCCAATATTAAAGCCGATGAACTGTGGCAAATGGTTGTTATGTGGTTTGGGCATCCGCGCGTTGCAATCATTACCTGGGTGCTGAGTCATTTGGTGTTTTTTGTTATTGTTTTTGGACTGGCCATTCTTTCGAAACGTTTTTTCTATGTGTGGTACGCCATTTTAGCACTTTCGTTGCTTAACCTTGTTGACAAGCTCACCGTGGGTATGCTCCCTTTTGGAGAGGGGTTTTGGTATAAGGTGTTTAGTCCGCACAATCTTGAGTTTGCCTACGGAGCTGCTGCCTATTTTTTATGGAAACAAGGGTTCACTATTGAGCGTTACAAGCTTTTTGTTGTTGTTGCGCTCGGCTTCTTTTTTACCATTGGTACCCTGCAGTCGCAAGGGGTGTTTAATTTTTATGATTCACGTGTTATTTTTTACGGGGCGGCAGCACTGCTGTTGACGCTGTCGGTTGTCAATTATGCGCAATTTTTAGAAGAGACTCCCAAAAATATTTTTGTTAAACTCGGGGAAGCCGAATACATTATGCTGTTAATCCACGGACCTATTTTGTCTATTGTGAACGCACATATTGCGGTGAAATACAGCTTTGGATGGCTTATTACCTTGGCGACTATTTTCATGATTCTAGCCATTAGCTACTGGATACGCCGCACCATAGAAGCACCGGCTCTTGCTTATGTACATAAGCCGTTTGAGCGGTAACGTTCATAAAGCGGCGACCATCAGTTTGTTGACGACAACGGCGATTTCTTGCAAGGAAGGGTTCTCTTTATCGACAAAAGCGTGTACTTCGTCTTGAATGGCATGCAGGTCGGCATGCTCTTTGGTAGTGTAGGCTTCAAAAGCATTTAGGGGTGTTTCGTCGTGACGTTGAAATACCAGTATGTTTTTAGTGTAGTGGGTAACAACAAATTCGACAAAAGAGAGAATTTGGTGGCGCAGTTCCGTTTCACTCTGCGTATTGACATGAACATCGTCAAGCGCGTTGAGTAATTCTAGAATTTTAAATTCGTTAATGACTAAGTAAAACAGTATCATGACATTTTCAAAACTGTGGCTGGTCTGTTCTTTAATGCTAATGGCAGCCACCTCAAAACGCAGATAGTTAATGACTTTGAAAAAGTTATTGAACTTCTCATTGTCTTCAATAATATTTTGATACTTGGCGGTACTGATATGTAACAGCAGGGCAAAAGCTTCGTCTTTGTTTTCAAGAATATGGCTTGCATCAATCTGGTCATCACGTAGATATTTTACCATCCATCGCGTACTAAAATTAAGCGTATGCTCAATTTTTCCTAAAAGCTGATACTGTTTGGCAGACGGAAGTCGGTAATCATTTCTAAAAATTTCATGGCGGATGTCGTTGGTACTGAAGAGTTCGTTACCGATCAGATACGATTTGATTTTCAAGATAAATTTTTCATGAGGGAGTTGTAAATAATCGCCAATAAACATGACCCCTTGCAGGTTAATGATTTTGTCGGCAATGACGGTTGCAATAATTTCACGCCGGACCGGATGCGCATTGATCTCATGTTCGTAGACACTGACAAAAGCTTTGGGAAAATATTTGTAGAGATATTGCAAGGCGTAAGGTTCGTCAATAAAAGAGCTCTCCAACAAGATTTTTTTGATGAATATTTTGGAGTAAGAGAGCAGTGATCCCAGAACGGGACGGACAATAGCACCTTTTTTATCGATGATTTCATGAATATTTTCATCTTTGGGAATCAGAAAATTACGACGGTTAAAGTTGGCAACATTGCATTCAAGCACATTAATGGCTGCCATAAAGACATTACGATACTTTTGACTCAACAGTGCGTCACGTGAAATTGCCAATGCCTGATAGTAGTTGTTCCAGAGCACCAAATTGACTACCTGGTCACTAAGAGAATGCAGAAGTGCGGCTGCTTCATCATCGTTAAGAAGATGCTTCTCTTTTAAGATATTGAGCAAAATTTTAAGATTGACTTCATGATCGGAGGTGTTGACCCCGGCGGCATTGTCGATGCTGTCGAGGTTGATGTTGCCGCCGTTAAGCGCAAACTCAATGCGCGCACGCTGCGTTAAGCCGAGATTTCCGCCTTCACAGATGACATCGGCTTTCAGATCACATGCATCATTGCGAAGGGCTTCGTTCTGTTTGTCGCCGATGTCCAAATTGCTCTCATCCGAACTTTTGACGTAGGTACCCACACCGCCGTTAAACCAAAGCTGAACTTTCATGCATAAGAGTTTTCGTGCCAGCTCCTCACCGCTCATGACTTTTTTGGTGGAGCCGAGCATCTTTTTAATGGCATCGGAGAGCACAATCTCTTTCTCAGAACGTAAAAAGACGCCGCCGCCTTGAGAGATAAGGGTTTTGTCATAGCGGCTCCAGCTGCCGTCTTTGGCATGAAAAAGGCGTAGGCGTTCTTGATAAGCGAGGTGTGGATCGGGTGTCGGGTCAATAAAAATTTCGCGATGCGAGACGGCACCAAGAAGCTTGAACGCCTTGGAAGCGAGCATGCCGTTTCCGAAGACATCGCCGTTCATGGAGCCGATGCCGACAACGGTAATGCTCTCTTTGTAAAAATCAATCCCTTTTTCAATAAAAAAACGCTGTGTGGACATGAGCGCCCCTTTTGCCGTAATGCCCAGTGCCTTGTGGCTATAGCCGTTAGAGCCTCCGCTGGCAAAAGCGTCACCCAGCCAAAAGCCGCGCTCCAGAGCTATGGCATTGGCAACATCGCTCATGCTCGCCGTTCCTTTGTCGGCGGCAACGACAAAATAGGTATCGTCGTCATCATAGATGACCATGTTGTCGTGGTGGACGACAACGCCGTCTTTCAGGTTGTCGACGAGATCCAGAAGATTGTGAATAAAGAGACTGTAGATTTTTGTAAAATACTCTTGCGTGATCTGCGTGCGCTCTTTGTGAATGACAAAACCGCCTTTGGCACCGTCGGGAATGATAATGGAATTTTTCCCCTGTTGCGTGATCATAAGCGATTTAATCTCCTGACGGTAGTCGTCGTAGCGATCACTCCAACGTAAACCGCCGCGGCTGATGGGACTCATGCGCAGATGTGCACCGCTAAACTCCCGATGGTAGACAAAGGCCTCAATTTTCGGTTGAATCCCCTTGAGGTTTTGCGCAAAATAGTCACAGTTAATTTTAAAGGCAATGCTCTCACGCTCTAAAAAATAGTTGGTTCGCGTCAGTGACTGAAGCAGCGAGAAGGTAAGTTTTAGAATTTTGTCTTCCATAATATCGGGAATCTTTTTAATGGCTGTCTCAATAGCCGATTCAATTTTTTTCAGTTCACTCTCACGTCGTTTCATAGTGGGGTCAAATTTACATGTAAAATAGCGAAGAAACAGAGCCGAGAGATGATGATGCGTGATGAGTGTATGTAAGATGGTATTGTGATTAATAAAGAGTATGCTTTGGTTCAGGTATTCAATAATAGCGCGCAATAAGGAGACTTCACGAATAGAGAAGTTCTCTTCATAGACCATGGCAAAAATTTTACAACGTCCCAGCCCTCTGCCTAAAAGGGCATCGGTAATGATCAACTCAATATTCTTTTTAGCTTGCCGCATTTTTGTAGACGTTTCAAGGGCAATATTGAATTTGGTGACATAGACGGATGTTTTGGCATCGTTAAGCGTATAGGAGACCTCATCAATAACCGTAAATCCAAAGTCATGCAAAATGGGCATAATATCGGAGAGATATAGTATTTTGAGCGAAAAAATACGAATGGTTGTGGCATTTTTGAGCAGTTCGATACGGACGACAGTATGCTCTTTTTGTAGCCTGCGCAACAGTGTCGGCTTTAGGGTAATGTCATCATGACTTAGCAGTTGGGCACAGACGGCATTGAGGTGTAGGTCGGTTGTCATTAAAACTCCTGTCGGTGTCTCTTGCGCAGAGCGGTATATTGACAGTTTACACAATATTGATTACAATTCACATAAGAGAGTGAAATTACATGTAAGCCTACTTGAAAGGGACATGGCGCAGGAAAGATGATGAGACGAGGAGACCGACGAGCATATTCCAAGCGGAAAAGCTATCTTTTTTTTGGACTTGAGATATTGCTGTATCTCATTGTTGCCTATATTGTCTCGTTCGGCGGAACGTTTGTCTCTATTGGTGTGCTGGTCTTTATTCTTCTCATTGCCGTCTCGTTCGGTCGTCTAAATAAAATCATTCAGCGTACCAACCGCCATAAGCGTGTTTTTGATGAGGACAGCTAGGCCGTGAGGTGAGTATTGTAAGACGGCGCCATCTAGGTCAAAGAGAGAAATTTTTTCAGGCCGCGTTGTGCCGCTGTATCCAGATCGTACGAGATGTAGGTGAGGTAGTGTAAAATATCTTTGGGCGCAATAGCGGTTCGTTGCGATGCCTGTTGCAAGAGGTAGTGCGGAATGCGCACCCGACGTTTTAAAAAGTGACGGCTCATTGTCTGCATGTAGCGTCGGTGAGAGTGGTAACACAGCAGCGCAAAGACAAAGGGCAGGCGGTAGCGTTCATGCCAAACAGCCGCCAGATCAAGTGCGCTGTTACCGCTTAGGTAGTATTTCAAGGCGCGATCGCCAATGAGTACCTCACCGTTTACATGTAACACTTGTGCCAGTATGTTTGAGGTTGCCGAAGCGCTGTCGTGCCGTGTTGTTGAGGCAGGAATTAGCAAAACACTCAGCACCTCTTTTTTGGCAATAATACCCAAAGGGGCATAGCGATGTCTTTTTGCTTTAATGCTGGAGATAAAAGCCGCATCTACACGGCGTTTCAAGAACGCGTCGTTAATTTTGGAAGGAACGCCGGTTTTGTAGTTGCTAATCTGCGAGTAGTGTTGCGAAGCGCCGTAACGCTTCATAAAGACATGAAACGGTAGAAGATTGAGGTATTCGATTTTTCCAAAAATCAACAAGCCGCTCCTCTTTTTAGAATGCATTGTATCTGCGTAAAACTAAAAACTTGATATAATCGGTTTAATTTATTATGAGGTTGCTGTTATGGTACGTATAGAATTTTTAGGACCCATTGCCAAAGAGAGTCTGGAAATGGAAGCGACAACACTGCACGATGTTGCCCATAAGCTCAGTGATGACAGTGAGGTCAAAGAGTGGCTCAGCACATGTGCCGTTGCCGTGAACGACACCTTGGTATCGTCGCTGGACACCCCGCTAAAATCGGGTGACAAAGTCTCTTTACTGCCTCCGGTCTGCGGAGGTTGATGTGCTTGAATTGCATGAAAACGCACTCAATGTTCCCGATATTTTAAGCCGCTGGTACCAAAAAGAGCGGTCAAACAATTACGGTGCCTATCTCTCTTTTGTCGGTACGGTACGTCATGAAAACGGTATTGAGGGACTGAGCTTTGATCTGTACGAACCTATCTTAAAACGCTGGTTTGAGGCATGGCAGCAACGTGCCAAAGCAGAGGGCGCCGTGGTGAAAATGGCGCACAGCATGGGAGATGTTATGGTACATGAGTCCTCTTATGTTGCTGCGGTATTCTCTCCGAAACGACGTGTTGCGCTGGAGCTTATCGATGCTTTTGTCGAAGATTTTAAAGCCACGGCGCCAATCTGGAAATATGATCTTAAAGACGGCGTACGCATCTATGCTAAAGATCGTTCTGCTCCCATTGCAGGGAGCGGTCTGTTGGAGACAAGACAATGAGTTTTATCTCGTATGAAGCGTCACAGAAGATACTGGAACGTTTAGATGTGGGTACGGTACGAACCGAAAAAGTTTTTTTAAGCGATGCGTTGGGGCGGGTGTTGGCTGAAGATATTATTGCCGATGCAAATGCCCCGAAACACCCCACATCGGCAATGGACGGTTACGCTTTTCGTCATCGTGATTTAGAGTCGGGATGCCTCGAGATACGGGGCGACAACCCTGCGGGCAGTGACAATACGCTTTGCGTGAGTGCGGGGACATGTATTAAAACGTTTACCGGTTCAGTCATGCCGGAAGGTTCCGATACGCTCATTCCTGTTGAAAACGTTACGGTCAGGGGCAATACCATTATTATTAACGAGCAGGTTCGGTTGGGAGAACATGTCCGTCCCGTAGGCGAGAGTTACCAAGCGGGAGAGGTGCTTATTCGGCGTGGAACACCATTGGGTTTTGCTGAGATCGGCGTGCTTGCCGGTCTCAATAGGGTCATGCTTCTTGTGGCTCAAAAGCCCCGTGTTGCCATTGTCGCTACCGGAAGTGAGCTTTTAGATCTTGGAGAGACTGCCCATACCGCATCGCAGATTCGCAGCAGCAATAATTACACCATAGAAGCACTGGTGCGCACGGCGGGGGCTCAAGCGGTTCAGCTCGGTACCATCAGTGACGACAAAAACTCCATTACGCAGGGGTTTGAGAATGCATTGGCAACGGCAGATATTGTCATTAGTACGGGCGGGGTGAGCGTAGGTGATTATGACTTCGTAAAAGATATTGTGCCGTGTTTGGGTGCTGAGGTTGTGGTCAAAGGGGTCAAGATAAAACCCGGACAGCATATTATGATTGCACAACAAGGGAATAAGTTCATTGTGGCACTGCCAGGATTTGCCTACTCTTCTACAGTAACATGCATGTTGTATGCCATTCCGTTGATCAAGCGGTTTTTAGGACTGCCGAGTCATCTAAACAGGGTCGAAGCCACGTTAAAAAAACCGTTTCAAAAGCGCTCGAAAAAGAGTGAGTTTACCGCATGCAACTTAAGTTTTGAAGCGGGACGCTATTGGGTCGATTTTGACGATAAAAAAATAGGCAGCAGCGCTATATTGACCAATATGCTTCATCATGCGGCATTAATGATCAGTACAGAAGAAGAGGGTGACCTTGAAGCAGGAATGAATGTTCATGTCATTGTGCCGGATCGATTGTGAAAGACTCCAAAAGTGTTTTACGTTGTAACTTCACTTATTCATAACGTTTAGTTTGACAATTTATAGTACGATAGTACGAAAGTGTTCTATACTTCCCTTATGAACTTTGATGCATTGAAAAACTGTTCGGTATTGCTGCTTGGAAAACCGCGTGCATTTCATATAAATGAGTTTGAAAAGCAGCTTCGCCATCATCATATGACACTGATTACAGCCGTAAAGATTCATAACCATGCTCACGATATCAGCATGGTTATTGAAGGCGGTTTGCTTAATCCTGTCGAGCAGGATCTTTTAGAACAGTACTATTTTGAAAACGCAATCCCTATTGTGCGCACGGAAACGCTGGAACAAGAACTCTCATGCCGTCTTAACGCCGATACACTGCTGATGAGCCTCAAACTCACAAAAGACAAAGTACGTCTTCACGGCTTTTTAACCAATGCGCTTATTGATGACAGCGTGTTTATTAAGTTGCTCAAGCTTTACGATTTTAACGGCGAGGGCTTTCTCGATACCGATGCCAACCGTGATGTTACTGCGGCACTGATTGAGCGTTTTTATGACAATTTAGAGCAAAATCATAATATTCAGTATATCAGTATGGGGATTGTTGAACTGATTAACAAAAGTCACAACAAGGAGTTGATTAACGCCATGGCATCGCTCTCTATCGTACAACAATCTCTTGAAAAAAGCAGTGATTCACTGATGGAAACAGTCTTGTTGGCCTTGGCACAGCACCCTTGTCTGGCACGTGAACATCAGATGCGCTTTGCCAAAAGCGGTAGCAAATCTCTAGCGGTTGCGTTGGCATCGCGAGATGACCTGAATACCGCCATTGAAGCCGTATTGCTGCATTCACACCGTGACGAAGTCCTGACAGCGTTGGCATCCAATGTGCGACTCTCTCCGGAGGGAAGCCGCCGTCTCTTAGAGACGCATGAAACAGTGATTATAGAGCATGCCGCGATGAATGAGGCGCGCTTTGAAATATTTTTCGAGCAAAACCCTGCAGTACTGGGGTCAAATCCGACACTGAGTGCGGCGATGTATGAACAGCTGTTGGCGTTGAATGAGCATGCGGTTGATCTGGCGTTAGCCAAAAATGTTAGTTTGCCGTCTGATATAGCGCAGCAGCTTTTTCAGCGGGGCAACAGGGAGGTGCTTCAGTGTCTGGCATCTAATGCCGCTACGGAAGAAAGCCTGCTTGAGCAATTTTTAGAAGCGAAAGAGTTTCATGAGTATCTTGCAAAAAATCCGGCACTCGACGAACGGATGATCTACCGGATTTATCGCAATACTAACAGGAGTGTTTTAGAAGCGTTAGCAGCTAACGAGGCAACCCCTTTAGAACTTTTATATGAGTTGTTGCTCGATATGCATCTTGAACCCATTGTGCAGCAAAACAGCGCACTTAACAGTAAATATCAAAGGTAATATTATGAAAGCAAGTGAACTGACCCGTACGCTGCGCATGTTGATTGAAGCAAAAATCCCGACGTTTGTGTGGGGTGCCCCGGGTATTGGAAAATCTTCTATTGTCAAACAGATTGCCGATTCGTGCGGTATTGGATTTATTGATTTGCGGCTCTCTTTGATGGATCCGACCGATTTAAAAGGCATTCCTTTTTATGATGAAAAAGAGCATCGTGCCCTCTGGGCGCCACCGGCATTTTTACCGCGCCAAGGCAGCGGAATTCTTTTTTTAGATGAGCTTAATACCGCGCCGCCTTCGGTTCAGGCATCGGCATATCAACTTATTTTGGATCGTCGTGTCGGTGAGTATGAACTCCCTTCAGGATGGGCAATTGTTGCCGCAGGAAACCGCGAGGGAGATCGTGGTGTTGTTTACAAGATGAGCGCTCCTTTAGCCAACCGTTTTGTACATCTTGAGATGGAAATTCATGTCAATGATTGGCGGAAATGGGCATTTGGCAACGGTATTGATGAGCGCATTATTGCGTATATCAGCTACAAAAACGAAGCACTCTTTCGGTTTGATCCGCTTCGCAATGAGAAGACTTTTGCAACACCGCGCAGCTGGGAATTTGTCCATAAAATTCTGCATGCCGAAGTTCATGAAACACTGCTTTTAGAGACACTTTCCGGAGCCATTGGACGTGAAGACGCGGTCGATTTTTTGAGTTTTTTGAGTGTCGCTGCACAGCTGCCCGATTTGCAGGCTGTTTTAGAAGGTGAATCTGTAGAGCAAGCCGATGATATCGAGGTGCTTTATGTGCTAACGTCAGGATTGGTGAGTGCCTATATGCGCTCTCAAGATCCGCAGCAACTTGAAAATATTTTGCGCTATTCACTTGAGATGAAAAGTGAATTTGCCGTATTGCTGGTACAAGATCTGCAGCGCTGCGGGGTTGATATGGAGCACTCAAAAACGTTTGAACAGTGGGTGCATCAGTTCGCTTATCTGTTGGAGTAGAAGCATATGCACACTGCACGAATCTCTCAGGTTAAGGCGAAACTGCTTGTGGAACACCCCTATTTCGGTACGCTAGCGTCACGTCTTGAGTTACGGGAATCGGAGAATATCCAAGCTTTTTTGAGTGATGGTGTTGTGTTTCAATACAACCGTGACTATCTGGGTGCGTTGAGTGACGCAGAACTTGGCTTTGCGCTGTCGAACGGGGCACTGCATGCGGCGCTGTCTCATGAGAACCGTCGTAACGATCGTATGGGTTGGTTGTGGCAGTTGGCGACGGATTATGCGATTAATGCCATGTTGGTTGAAAACGGCATGACACCGCCGCCGCATATTCACTACGACACCCGTTTTGATGGCATGTATGCCGAAGCCATCTATGCCGTACTGAAAAATGAAATTCAAAACGAAGAGTATGACGACGATGCGTCGAATGATACCGGTTTTAACGAAGCAAACCGCCGTCATCAACAACAAATTCATAATCCGGATTATCAAGAAGCCAAAGATCGGAATCGACCGCAAATGGAAGTCGATACCGTTACAAAAGAGCAGCAGTGGCACCAACAGATGCACAAAGCGCTTCAGCAGGCGCTTGAAGGAGACAGTCTGCCGCAGGGTATGGAGCGTTTTGTTGATCTGAAGGCTATCGGTACGCTTCATTGGCGCGAGCTGTTGCATCATGCTGTTGAACGCCATTTTCGAAGTGATTATAGACAAATGCCTCCATCAAAAAAACTGCTTTATCGCGGTATTTACCTTCCGTCATTGCATTCAGAACTCTTGCGACTTGTTATTGCCGTTGATAGTTCAGGATCCGTCGATACGGCATTGCTTGAGCGCTTTATTGCCGAAATAGAATCGCTCATGATGGTCTATCCGCAACACGAAATTGAACTGCTGGTATGTGACAGTAGTATTCGTTCCCATGAGACATTTTATGGCGGTGAGATGCTTAATGTGACGCTTTTAGGTGGCGGTGCAACCGATTTTCGACCCGTTTTTGAGTGGATTTCCAAGGAACTTTTTACATGTAATTTACTGCTTTACTTTACCGATACTCATGGAACGTTTCCTGAACACTCTCCCGATATTGAGACCTTTTGGATTACACCTGAACGCGCTGATGTTCCTTTTGGAACGGTGATTGTACTGGAGTAAAAAGCCCATGATGATGCCGAAAGCAACATGGTATAATACAGCGAATTTACATGTAAAAAGAGAGTGTGATGGCAACAGGTTTTTTTGCGGTTTTTGATGATATTGCAATGCTTTTAGATGATGCTGCGGCAATGAGTAAAGTTGCCACTAAAAAGACGGCGGGTATTTTAGGTGATGATCTTGCCGTCAATGCGCAAAAGGCATCGGGTTTTGCAGCATCGCGTGAGCTTCCGGTATTGTGGGCAATCTCTAAGGGTTCGCTTGTCAATAAAGCCATTATTTTGCCTGTGGCATTTCTCTTAAGCGCATTGGCACCGTGGATGATTGTGCCCATTTTAATGGCGGGCGGCATCTATCTGGCATTTGAAGGTGCTGAAAAGATTTACGAATATTTTCGACCCCATGCCAACACGCAACAACGTGCCGAGCGCGCGGCATTCAACGAAGCGGAGTTCCTTGATTATGAACGTAAAAAGATTAAGTCGGCCATTACGACCGATTTTATTCTCTCTGTAGAAATTATTATTATTGCACTCGGTACGGTTATGGAGCAGCCGCTTCCCGTGCAGATTATTGCCGTGACGGTGGTTGCATTTTTGGCGACTGTCGGGGTATACGGCATTGTGGCACTCATTATTCGTATGGATGATGTCGGTGTAATGCTCATTGAGCGTTCCGGCACTCGGCACAGTATCATGAAGCGTATCGGCGAGATACTGGTGCAGGCGCTTCCAAAAGTTATTAAAGCGTTGACATTTATCGGTACTCTGGCGATGTTACTGGTTGCCGGTGGTATTTTTACGCATAATGTCCATGTTATTCATGATGCTTTGCAGGGATTGCCAAGCATGATAGCAGAACTTCTGGTAGGCGCTGTCGTAGGTATGGCAGCTTTGACGGTTGAGAAAACATGGGTGGCACTCAAAGCAGTGTTGCGTTAACGCTCTTTGCAGTGAAGAGGCGTTTATGCCTCTTTTAAAATTTTTGTTTTAAGCGTTGCTTCGTCAATAGCGTCATTTTGATATTTGACAACGGCAAGCTGCTCACTCTCATTAATATACCATTCCGCTATGGCCTCATGTTCAAGGGTGTGGAGCTTCTCTTGGTCAACCTGATCGAGCGGAATATATAAAATAGCATGTTGTATCGGTTTTTGCAGACGCAGTGTCCAGATAAACCATAAAACGCCCATGACGGCGATGGTGGCACCGAGTGCTTCACGATTGACAAAATCAAGGAAAAGACCCGCTAACGTCCCCCCGATAAAGGTTGCAAAGTATGCGACCGAATTTCCTATACCCAGCGCGGCACCTTTTTGGTGTACTTTGGCATATTTGGAGATCATGGACTGTACCAGCGGTTCCATCATATTAAATGCGACAAAAAAGCCAATAACGCCGGCGACAAAAAAGGCGCTAGAGGTAGCATATCCCATGGCAATAAAAGCAAAAACAAAGAGTGCGATAGAGAGTAGAAAAATCTCTTTGGCTTTGTTATGTTTTTCACCAAAAACGGCAGCCGGACCCATGGCAATGAGTCCGGCAATCATGGCAGGCATATAGACTTTCCAGAGTTCTGCTTTCTCCCAGCCGAATCCGTACTGCGGGTCGACTAAAATAAGCGGAATAAGCACAAAAGCGATGGTCATCATCCCTTTTTGCATGCCGTTAATGATGATCATGCTCAGCAGATTGGCATCTTTTAAAATATCTTTAGTACTCGTGGTATGATGATAAATATGCCGAATTTTTGGAGGTGTCGGAACTTTGGTAAAGAGGAGTATCATGGCAATGACGGCAAAGAGTGCGGTCAGCCAAAAGAGAAAATCGACACCGTAAGCGGCACCCAGAATCGGACCCAGTCCCATAGCCAGCGCAAAGCTCAATGCGATGGTAGCGCCCATAATGGCCATAGCTTTACCGCGGGTCTCTTCGGGAACAAGGTCGCTAATCATAGCGGTAATCACCGAACCGATGGCTCCGGCGCCTTGTAAAAAACGCCCGAGCATTAACAGGTAGATGTTATCGCTCAACGCACAGATAACGGAACCGAGTAAAAAGATACTCAGTCCAATCATAAGTGTCATACGCCGACCGATGCGGTCACTCATGGTGCCGAAAGGTACTTGGAAAACGGCTTGGGTCAGGGCGTATCCCCCGACAATAATACCGACAAGAAGCGGTGTGGCTCCGTCCATATCCATAGCATAAATAGAAAGTACCGGAAGCACTAAAAAGAGACCTAAAAAGCGTAATGATAAAATGGCCGAAAGCGGCATGACTTTTTTAAACATTTAGAAGTCCTCAGTAAAAGTAGAATGGAATTATATTATAATTTTGGCACACAACGCGTAAATGAAATTTACATGTAATTTATGCAAGTTCTCTATAAGGAATATGACGGTGAAACTGATATTAGCAACCTCAAACAAGGGGAAGGTCAAGGAGATTAAAGCACTCTACAGTGATGTTGACGTGATTGCATACAGTGATATTATTGCACCGTTTGACATTGTTGAAGACGGCAGTGATTTTCAAGCCAATGCCCTGATTAAAGCACGTGCGGTCTATGCGGCGCTTCATGACAAGCATGCCATTGTCATTGCCGATGACAGCGGTATCAGTGTTGATGTACTCAATGGGGAGCCGGGCATTTACAGCGCGCGGTATGCCGGAGCAGATGCCAGCGACAAAGAGAATCTCTTTGCGCTGATAGAGGCAATCAAAGCGCAGGGCGTGAACGCATCACCGGCACACTATACCGCGGCCATTGCCATCGTCGATGCTCACGGTGAAGAGAGCGTTCACGGCTGGATGTACGGTACGGCCATTACCCAAGCGCGCGGTGACGGCGGTTTCGGATACGATCCGATGTTTATTCCTTTGGGGTATGAGCAGACATTGGGGGAGTTGAGCGAGGCTGTTAAAGTGACATTGTCCCATCGTTCTAAAGCCCTGCAAAAGGCCAGAATACTACTGCAGCGTGACCGCTACAGCATGACCGCTTCTTGGGATCCG
>Ga0256840_1001918_pt1 | contig 18852 bp, 20 predicted proteins | sample 355202metaG_FD_185969 | JGI IMG/M metagenome (GOLD analysis project Ga0256840, IMG submission 185969) | Hydrothermal vent microbial communities from Mid Atlantic Ridge, Atlantic Ocean - 355-202 | ecosystem: Environmental > Aquatic > Marine > Hydrothermal vents | place: Atlantic Ocean: Mid...
AAGATGGCTTTTTAGTTTTTGACAAGTCTGTGGAAAAACCTGTAGATGAAAAAGATGGTATCTCGGACAAACTACTTTTTGTAACGCCGTTTATGCGTTTTTGGTTTGCTACGGTCTCTCCAACCTATAAAAGCATCAAAGAGGGTGAATATGATGACTTTAATAAGCGTTGGGATGGGTTGAAAGGTGAGTTTTCTGCACTGATTTATGTGCAACTGGTACGAGAGTTACTGCAACTTAGTTTTAAAGATGAGTTTGAGGGAGATGCCATAGAGTCTATAGGCTCTTACTATGACAAAAATGTAGAGATAGACATACTCATCAAACGTAAATCAGGAGCCATGCTTGCTTGTGCTTGCAAACTTGGAAAACAAAAAGCAAATAAAGCAGAACTAACAAAACTCAAAGAGGCATGTAAGCAAGCCCAGCTTGATGTAGAGAGTTATGTGATTTTTTCTAAAAATAAGTTTTCATCTGAACTCAAAAAAGAAAAAGGTAAGGATTTGAGACTCTTTTCACTTAGAAACCTTGCAAAACTTATGGATAACCTAAGCGAAGATGACCGCTTAGAATATACAAATAAAAAATATTAGGAACGTATATTTAAAAAGTTACGTGTACTGATGTCATCATATGGTTTGTTGAGTGTGTAGAAGGCTTCATAACTTGCAAGTACACGTTTGAAGTCTGCACTTTTTTGACTCTCATCTTCTAAGACTTCACGCAGTGCCACTTTGGCAGCATCCATTATCTCTTTTGGAAATGTTTTTATCTGTACATTTTGTGGTAGCTCTTGCAGTGCTTTGGCATTTTTGTAACGAAACTCTTGTAGCATGTTGCCTGTCATCTCTTCACTTACAGCGGTGATGATGGCTTGATGCTCCTTGCTTAGCTTTTCCCAACGTGCTTTGTTAAAGGTGATTTCCAAGATGCTCCCTGGTTCATGCCAGCCTGTATAGTAGTAGTCTGCAGCTTTAGAAAAACCCATCATACTATCAAGTGCAGGTCCTACCCACTCTGTGGCATCTATGGTACCACGTTCTAGTGAAGTGTATATTTCTCCAGCAGGAAGTAGTACGGGGTTGACGTCTAGTTTTTTCATCACCTCTCCGCCAAGTCCAGGGATACGCATCTTTAAACCTTTGAGGTCAGCTAGGGAGTTAATGGGTTTTTTAAACCATCCACCCATTTGAGGACCTGTTGTACCTCCTATGAGAGGATAGAGATTGAACTTACCATACATTTCACGCCATAGCTTATAGCCTCCACCAAACTTCATCCAGGTAATCATCTCTTCAGAGGTAAGACCAAGTGGCATTCCACCAAAGATGCTAAAGGCAGGGTTCTTCCCTTTCCAGTAGTAGACTCCTGAGTGAAAAGCATCTATCTGTGCAGCAGAACAACTGTCAAAGACTTGTAGGGCAGGGACTAAGATATTTTTAGGGTATATCTTTATCTCTAATGAGCCACCACTTAGCTCAAAACAACGTTTAGCAAAGTTGTCTACTCCCGTTCCCATGATGGGGAAATGTGCAGGCCATGAAGTAGCAAGTTTTAGGGTAATTTTTTTGGCTTTAGTAAGGTTAATAGTACCTTCTTTGGTCTCTTCTTCTGCTCTGTGACAGCCACTTACTGCCAAAGCTGTTGCTCCAAGTGCTGTGGTACTTAAAAAGTCTCTTCTTTTCATGCTTACATCTATCCTCATATTAATTAGATAAATAGTAACATAACGCTTATTAAGGAGTGCTAGTGGAGTGTCATATTTGTCAGAAAGAGACCGCATCGTTTACCCATGAAAAAACAAACATAACTTACTATCACTGTAAGTCTTGTGAATACATGTTTAAATCTCCAGAGTATTATCAAGATTTTGATACACAAAAAGAGCGTTATAACCTACATGAAAATAATGATGAAGATGCAGGATACATAGCATACTTTCAACGCTTTTTAGACTTTACCTTACCTTTGGTAGATAGACCCCAGAATGCCTTAGATTTTGGCTGTGGTCGTACCTCACTGTTAGCATCTCTTTTAGAAAAAGAGGGGATAGAGTGTGATTACTATGACCCTATCTACCATCCAGATACACTAGAGGGTCATAAAACGTATGACCTCATAGTTTCAACGGAAGTGTTTGAGCATTTACATCAACCCAAAGAGGTGTTTGAAAGTTTACTTGGACGTTTAAACAAAGGTGCTTACCTTGCCATACAAACCGAGTTTCATAGCAATGATATGGACAGCTTCCAAAAGTGGTGGTACCCACAAGACTCTACACATATCGTCTTTTTTAGGGCTAAAACCTTTGAAGTGCTATGTAAAACTTTTGGCTGTACATTTGTGGCAGAAAATGGGAAAAATATGGTGATTATAGAGAAAGTTTAAGGCTTTTACTTGTGTTATTAGCTTTTTTCTTATTATCTTTGGCTCTAAAAGCACGTATATTTACAAGATGCTCTTTATATGTTTTAGAAAAGTTATGCGATCCATTTTTGTCAAGCATAAAGAAAAGATAATCCGTTTGTGCGGGATGGTAGGCTGCTTGTAGTGCTTCAATACTCACTGTAGAGAGGGGGTGAGGTGGAATGCCTTTATATTTGTATGTATTATAGGTGCTTGTATCATTTTTGATGCGTTCAGGTGTAACAATGGTATGCGAATATTTACCATAATTAAGTGTACCATCCATTTGAAGTTTCATACCTTTTAACAACCTATTATAAATGACCGAAGCAATAAGTGGCATTTCGTGAATAGCATTACTCTCTTTTTGGATGATGGATGCCACGGTGAGAAAAATCTTCATGTCTTTTTTGGGAATTTTTGTATGACAAAAGTTTGCTTGAAAGTTTTCTAAAATTTTATTTGATGCATCAAATAGTATAGTAATTGTTGTATTTTCATCAGCATGACGAGGTAAGTTGTAATATCCTGAAAAAATATTGGCTTCTTTGTAGTTACTCTTTTTTTTGTAGTAGGCTAAAAGGATTTTAGGATTCAGTTTCATATCATTGGCAAGACGTGCTATCAGTTGCTGTGTAGTCTCCCCTGCATATATCTTAATATTTATGCTTGGCACATGATAGGTATGTAAAGTATGTAAAAATTGAAACCTACCTTGTTTCTTTGCCTCTAATTGGTACCAACCTTTTTTTACTTTAGGCATGAGTTGCAATATAAAGGCATCTACAGCATAGGTATGATATCCTTTTTCATTGAGTGTGTGTATAAGGGTTGAGATGTTGGAGTCTTTGAGGTAAAAAGTTGTTTTTTTTGAAGGAAAAGAAACAGCATTATAGGCTAAAAATAGAACGACAATGAAAATAGATACTTCAATGCTAAATACCAATAAACGGTACTTCTTTTTAATAAACCTTTTCATTCTTTTCCTAATGATGTCGTTTATTATACTACCATATTAAAATAAACTGTACTCTTCTTTAATCGTATTTAAGATACTTTTGTCTGCATTGTAAATAAATGCGTAGTTATAGTGTATGTTTTTAAGTAGCTCTCGGACTTCTTCTTCTGTCTTAAACCAGTGAGGATGGTCAATACCTGGGATTTTTGTTTTTGGTGGTGAGAAGACAACAGACTTGACCCACATGTTACTACGCATCACGTACTCTCTGGCTTTAGTGATGTCTGAAGTGTTGTCTGTAAAGATGGCAACACGGTCTGTTTTACTCGCTTGCGTTGAACGTAGTTTTGCATCTATGAAAACAGGTAAAAAGTGTTTGGTGTACTTGATTCTATCCATGGTGTATGGCAAATCATGCACATTACAAAAACCAACAGCACGTAAAAGATACTCTAAGTGAAAAGGAATAAGCTCTTTTTCTTGATACAAAAAACCACCCACTTTATAGGTAGATTTAAAGAGTGTATCTGATACAAGATATCCTTCAACTTCATGGTTTAACTTTGGAACATCAGGTTTTATCATCTCCATGAGTTCTTTATTGGTACCGACAAAAAGTGAAGCATCAGAGTTGAGTATCTGCTCAAATGCTTTTCGCCAGTCATTTGGGATGAAGGCTACGTTACCTTTATGTTTGAGTATCATCTTTAAGAATGTGAGTTCATGTTCGCTTAGTAGGTAAAAGACTGCTTCTTTTTTGATGATGACATAGCGGATGAGTTTAAAGGCTGCAAGTTGGATATCTGAGACTTTTATCCATGCGATTTCATCATCATTTTTTACGATGTTTTCATCATCATAGATAATGGCATAAGCACCATTTGTGATGGCTTGGTCTATCTCTTCTTGGCTAGAAGAGAAAAACAGATCACCATGTTCTACTTTTGACTGATACACTGTTGCAGACTCTATAGCTTGTACTTGTGGAGTGTTGGTTAGCACCCCCTCTGTAAGATTTAAGATATCTTCTATTTTCATCATTAACCTATGTTTGTTCCAGCCGTTTTAGGCTGTTCAGGACGTATCATACAGAGTCCATTTTCATCTTTAGCAGCTAAAAGCATACCTTCACTGACCATACCCATAAGTTTGGCTGGTTTGAGGTTGGCTACGACACAAACTTGCGTGTTTAGCATCTCTTCAGCTGAGTACCACTCTTTGATACCTGCTACGACTTGTCTAGGCTCATCTTCTCCAATGTCTACTTGAAGCAAAAGAAGTTTTTTACTTTTAGGGACTTCTTCGGCTTGAATGACAGTGCCTACTTTGAGTGAAGTTTGAAAAAATTGGTCTATACCTATGAGTGCGATACCTTCAGTGGTAGAGGTTTCTTCTTTCACTACTTTTTTCTCAGCAATTTTTGTATCTTTTGGTTCTATCTGTGTGAGTAAAGGCTCTTCTATACGTGGGAAGAGGGGGTCTACTTTTTCAAGTGTAAAGGCTTCTAAAAGTTGTGTTCCTTTTACCATAGCGTTCCATGAGTTGGTGTTTATGTCAAAATGTAAGGCTTCAGAAATCTTTTTACATACAGCAGGCATGACAGGAGAAAGCATGATAGCCACTTTTGCAAGTATCGCAGCGATGAGTCCATTAAGAGCCATGGCTTCTTCTTCTTTGCCATTTTTCATGAGGTTCCATGGTTCATACTTGTCTATGGCACGGTTTGCTACAGTCAGTGGTCTCCAAAGTTCTTCTAGGTAACGGTGGATTTGCATTTCAAAAAGCAGTGGTTCAAGTTTATCAAGTGAAGCATGCACTTCGTCAAGTTCAGTTTGATAATATTTACCCACATTTGTAGAGTCTACTTTGCCTTCAAAATACTTCCCAGACATACCGATGACGCGGTTTAGTAAGTTTCCAAGGTCATTACCAAGGTCAGAGTTGATACGGTCTATGAGTGCTTTTTGGCTAAAGTCACCATCTCCTCCAAAAGGCACTTCACGTAACATGAAGTAACGGAAGTTGTCTAGTCCATAGGCATCTGCTACCTCTTTTGGGTTGACGACATTACCTTTAGATTTAGACATTTTTTCACCATCACGTGTCCACCAACCGTGTGCTGCGATGTGTTTAGGAAGGGGAAGCCCTAGGCTCATTAAAAATGCTGGCCAGTAGATAGCGTGAAAACGTAAGATATCTTTACCGATGAGCTGTACACGTGCAGGCCAAAAGTCCATATCTTTATCATCTGTACCATAGCCAAGTGCCGTGACGTAGTTCATAAGAGCATCAAGCCATACATACATCACATGTTTAGGGTCATTCATCTCAGCAGGGAGTTTCACACCCCAGTCAAATGATGTTCTTGTGATAGATAAGTCAGTAAGCCCACCTTCTACAAAACGAATGACTTCATTTTTTTTGCTTCTTGGCAAGATACAGTCAGGTGTGTCATTGTACCATGCTAACAGTTTGTCTTCGTAGGCAGAGAGTTTAAAGAAATAAGACTCTTCTTCTACGATGGTAGTACTTTTGCCACATTCAGGACAAAACTCTTCATCTACAAGCTGTGTAAGTGGGAAAAAAGTCTCACAAGAGATACAGTAATGCCCTTTATAGGTGTCTTTATAGATGTCACCATTGGTATGCATCGTGCTAAAGGCTTTTTGTACGCCTTTCATATGGTTTTCATCAGTCGTTCTAATAAACTTGTCATAAGAGATGTCAAAGTCATCCCATAGGTCTTTAAAGGTTGCAGATATTTTGTCTGCATAAGCTTTTGTAGATTCACCACGCTTTTTGGCGGCTTCTTCTATCTTTTGACCATGTTCATCGGTACCTGTAAGAAAGAAAGTTTCCATACCAGCCATACGAGAATACCTTGCAAGGGTATCTGCAATGATTGTGGTATAGGCATGACCAATATGTGCAATGTCATTGACATAATAAATAGGGGTTGTGATATAGGCTTTTTCGCAAGAGTTTGACATAATTATGTTTTCCTTAAACAAATGAGTTTTTGGTTTACTTGTAGAGTAAATTGAGTAGATAGTTTATCTAAAAAGTACTGTGTAGAGGGTGAAATAATAGATTAAATTTTCTTATGTATAATAAGTATAACTTTTTACAGGGAAGAGAACTAAAAAACTGAAGGTTTGCATGTGAGTGATGATAAAGAGACTTTAGAAGAACGGTATCGTAAAAAAGAGACCTATACAACTGAAGAGAAAAAAATCATTATGGACAGGCTAGATGAAGAACGGCGTATCCATCAAGAATCAGTTAAGGGTTTGGATGGTAAAAAAGCATTTTATAGTGAAGAAGAAAAAAATAAAATTTTCAATAAGCTAAATGAAGAACGTATCAGTGCACAAAACCGTTTAGAAATAAAAAAAAGAAGAGTTGAAAATAAAGAAGTCTACAAATTTGGTATAAAGAAATTTTATAAATTTTTACATATGGAGCGTGAATATTTTATTGAGATATCAGATTGTGACAAGTTCTCCAGAAGACCAGCTATTATTCCTTTATATTACAGAACATTTGATGAGCTTAAAAAGAAAGATGTCCTTATAAAAACAGAAGTATATTCAGATAAGATATTTATCTCCTATGATGCCATTCGTGTTTATTTCAAAGCATATTCATTGGAAGATAAACAAAAACTATAATGTACTATGTTTACGTGCTTCAGTGTGCAGATGACACACTCTATACTGGTATAGCTAAAGACCTAAAACGCAGAGTAAAAGAACACAATGAATCAGAAAAAGGGGCGAAATATACCCGTGCTAGACGTCCTGTAACCCTAGTCTATAGTGAAGAGTTTGCAGATAGAAGTACAGCATCTAAACGTGAATATGAGATAAAAAAGAAGATGACACGCAAGCAAAAACTTCAACTCATTGCTGGTTGAAATCTAATACGAGTTAAAACTCAAACCCTCCACCTTTACCTTTGCTCATAGAGTCATAGACTGCCTTGATGTAGGCATCACGTACTTCACACTCAAGTAGCTTTTCACATTTTAGGCAAGAGTTTAGTTGCTTTTCTTTTTGACATTTTTCTAGGACAACTTGTTGTTGTGCCAAGGCAATTTGCCATTCATCGAGTACTGCTTCTGACATTAGTCTTTTAGTCCATAAGCTTTTTTTAGGGCTTGTATCTCATAGTTTGAGCCAAAGAAACAAGGGCTGGTGTCGTGTGGGTGTGCAGGGATGAGTTCCATGAGTCTTGTACCAGTGTTGTCTAGGGCTTCTCCGCCTGCTTGTTCGTACATGAACGCAAAAGGGATAACTTCAAAGAGTTGGCGTAGTTTACCTTCTGGCTTGTCTGTTGTACCTGGGTAAGAGAAGAGTCCTCCACCTTTGAGTAGTATCTGATGTAAGTCAGGTACCATACCACCAGAGTAACGAAGTCTATAGCCCTCTGAAAATAGAGAGTCTATAAAAGCTTTATGGTGTTTTGCCCAGTTTTTTTGTGTGCCACCAGAGGCATTGAGCTTACCTTTTTTATCTAAGGTGATTTCTCCTATGGCTTTAAAGTCTGTGCCAAATGCACGGTAAAGCATAGGTTTTTTGCCATGCTCTGCGATGACAAGCTCTATGCGAGGCCCGTAAACTACATAGGCTGAGGCTACTAAATTTGAACCTTGTAATGCACCTTCATAGATACCAAAAATAGACCCCACAGAGAGATTGACATCTACAAGTGAAGAGCCATCAAGTGGGTCATAACATATCGTATAGGTTCCTGAGTCATTAAGTTCGAGTACGCCTTCTTTTTCTTCACTAACTAAGTTTTTTACTACTGCAACTGATGCAAAGGCTTTTTCTATGATGATGTCTGACTGTACATCTAGTTTGAGTTGGTCTTCACCTGAAGAGTTTTCTGAGTCGCTGTAGCCTAAGTCGGCAGTTTTTATGGCATGGTCTATCTCAAAGGCAATTTTTTTAATGGTTTCAAAAATAGTCGTCATGTTATATTTCCTTGGCGTGGCTCTCTATCCACTCTATGATTTGGTCTATGTTATTGAGGTCTAAGATGGTGATATCTTTGGGTATAGTGTATTTGTTTATATCTATTGTGTCATCTATAGCTATGGCTTCTGAACATGCAAAATAACTCTCATCTATCTTGTTTCTAAAGATGGCTATACGAGGAAGAGGTAAGGTTTTTAACCCCTCTACCAATAAAATGTCAAAATGATGAATCATCGAAACGATGTCATCTAAACTTTTTTCTTGCTGTGAAAAGTAGGTGGTACGTGTAGGAGATGTGATGACAACTTCTGCACCTGTTTGGCTAAACTTGTAACTGTCTTTACCCTCAACATCAAACTGAGCCTTGTCTTTAGGATCATTTTTGATGATAGCTACTTTTTGATGAGCTATCAGTATTTTGGCAATCTTCTCCACAAGGGTTGTTTTCCCACTGTTTGATGGCCCAGTAAATGCCACAGCAACTCTTTTTCTCACATTTCACCTTTTAGACTAATATAAGGGGAATTATACATCAATGTTTATTGAAAGTATGTTAAAATTATGTTAATTATGAAGGAGCCTAATATGCTTAAATTATTTATTGGATGGGTGGTCATTGCACTTCTTATTGGCTGTTCATCAAAAGAGGAACAGGCTCTTATTAACGCATATACAAAGAATAATACATACCATAAAAATTTACAGCGTACAGAAAAAGTAGAACTTTATGATGGCAATACATCAGTAGCTATTTTGACTGCGACACATCTATATACACCAAATCTTGATAAAAATGATACAAGAGATGAAGTCTTTATTATTGCTGTGTCATTTGAAGAACCTGAAATTTCACGTTTACGTTTTGACATAGATAGTACTGAAGCAAGTGAACACGAATATGTATTAACCCTTAATAAAAAGAAAGCAAGTAAAGTGGTACATTTAGATGCCAGTGATGAAAAATTGAAAAATATTTCATTTGTGACAGGTTGGGGTGAGTATTATGAAGTAAAATTTCCTCATGCTGGGACAAAGTTTTCTTTGGAGTTTGCAAATAATAACTATGGTAAAGGGAAATTAAACTTCTCAAAGGTACCAAAGTTTGTCTACACCCAAAAAGGTTTTTAGACAATACATTTAGGTTGTTCTCTAAACTATTTTCTAAATGTATCGGTCTTTTCTGGGCTAGCGAGTGTTTTTAAAAGAGGGAAAATACGTGTGGTCACGCCTAGTTTATTCAAATAGATGACATAGTTTGCTAACACTTTTTTTCCATATTCTCTTGCTTCTTCATTTTTCATGCTTTCCATACTCATATAGGGTTCATAAGGCCCTTTTCTAAAGTGCTTATGTCCTTTAATATGTCTTCTTGTAAAACCTATCCCACCATTATAAGCATAGGCAATAAAGAGAGGGTGATGTAAATATTTGGTTAGGTAGTCTAAATGGTAATCGGCATACTCTATGGCTTTATAGGGGTCAAACATTTGGTCTAAGTCTAGGTTTTCACCTTTTTCTTTAGCAATGTGCTTGACGAGAAAAGGCATAAACTGCATCATACCTAAAGCAAATGAGCGTGAAACCGAGGCAGGTACAAAACGACTCTCTTGACGAGCAATAGCATAGATGAGGGCTTGACGTTCTTTAGGCATATCTTTCATCGTATCTCGGTAAGGCATAGGGAAATACTGCTCTGTGAAGTTAGATGCTTTTGCTTTTACGTAGGTATAAATACCTATGCATTCTTGTGATTTATGTTCATCAGCTAGGTCATCTAAATCACAACCTGCTTTCATCTTATGCTTTACCTTTGCCCATGCTATAGGGTCTTGTATGTTAAATCCAGCAGTTTTACTTCGCCATAAAGACTCAGTAATGGTCTTAGGATATCGTGCATTCATAGTGTCTGCAGCCATGAGCGTATAGATGTTAACATGATGGCTTTTACGTAATGCCTTGATGTAGTTTTGGTTTTTTGTACTCATATAGAGCCAAAAAAGGGATTTGTCGACATCATATCTTTTTTTATAGGAGCGTCTTGCAACATCAAAGTAGCCTGAGGCTTGTTTGGCTTTGCCTTGTTTAAGAAGTGCAAGCCCATGTTTGAAGTGTTTGTTGGCCTTACTTCTTACTCTCCAACTGTTATCGACAGCCCCTTTACTCACACTTGCCTGTACTTTAGGAAGTACTGCAACAAGACCCGTTTTCTTTTTGTAGGCAGTTTTGAGTTTTTTATTGAGCTTTGTGGCTTCGGTGATGATGTTTCGTGCTTCTTGTTTCGTAGTGTTTTTTTGAGAAAGTAAACGCCATATGTAGTAATCTTTTTCTACACTTTTAGGCATTTGATGTACTTGCCAGTAGGTAAATGTTTTGGCTTCTAGTGCCATATAAAAAAATAAAAAAATAAAAATAAAGCGTATAAACATTGAATGCATTATCCTATAAGTATATTTCTAATAATAATGTCTATAAATTGCAATCCAAAGATGATAATGAGTGGGGACAAATCAATACCTGAAAAGACAACAAAGGGTAATTTTTTACGTATAAATGCAAAAACAGGCTCTGTCAAACGGTACAGTGTTTGAACGATAGGGTTATGTGGGTCAGGACGTACAAAACTAAGAAATGATGCGATGATAATAATCCAGATGTACAGTATAGCAATACTTCTAATAAGTCCATAAATTTCAATAATCATGAGGCAACCTCCAATAGGTAAGATTTGATAAGTGGGTAAATGTCACTCAGTGCTGGGCCTTGTTCGGCACCTGTGAGCAAGCGTCTAAGTGCAATGTCAGAGTTTTCACTCTTCAGTCCTGATTTGTCCATGACATAAGTGTAAAAATCTTCGTAGGTATGTATCATAGGAGCATCCATAATGACTTTTTGCATGACTTTCATCTCTTCTGCATAGGCACCTTCAAACACCTTAGGTGCAAAGATAGGACGAATCTTGAGTGCAAGTTCGTTGATGGTACTGGCTTCTTCTAGGTAAAGTTTGATAAGCTGTCCTACTTCTGTATCTGCAAAACCAAAGAGCGAAGAGAGCTGTTTATCTTCTATGCGTTTGAGATGTTCGCGGTTGATATAACGTAGTTTCTCTAGGTCGAACTTGGCTGAGGCGTTCGATATATTTGCAAGTTTAAGCCATGCTATGGCATCGGGAAGGGTAAATATCTCTTTGGGTACTTGAGTGTTTCCCAAAAGTAAAAGATAGTTAATAATAGCATCAGGAATAAACCCTTGTTCAAAAAGCCACTGTACCAAACAGGCATCTTCACAGTTAGAGACAGAAGCTACATGTGCATACTGCATTTGTGCGTCAAATCCTAGTTGCTCTTTGATGTGCATTTGTCTAGCAGTCTCTAAAAAATGCTTCTTATCTAAAATCAAGGTTGTGATACCAGAAATCATGTCATCACAGGCTGAGGCAAAACTTGGAGTAGGGTTGCCTTCTGTATCTAAAATGATAAAAGAGTCTATCTCCTCAGGTGTTACAGTTTTCTCACCTTGGATGAGATCTTGTATGACTAAGGAGTTTATAGGTTTTTTCATACGCAGTACAAACGCTGTACCTGACTCTCTAAGTTTTGCATGTTCTGCTTTGTCTTTGTTTTCACAGCATCCTGAGTAAGGGGAGTCAAGTTTTGCATCTTCAGTACAAGTACATACAAAAGCTTTATCATCTTCTAATAGCCTTATGGCAAGTGTTTGGTGCATATGTAGGTGTTCACTTTGGTGAAAAACAGAGCTGTGTATGAGTGCAAATTTTTCTAAAATTTGCATGATTTCAGTGTCTTTACCTTCGATGTTTAAGGCTTTTTGAGTGTCATCTATACGGATAGTAAAAGGCTCTTGACGTTGCTGTGCAACAAGGTAGTTGAGTATAGCAACACGTAGGTCACCTATGTGCATATCACCCGTAGGTGAAGCGGCAAATCTTAGCATAGTACAAGCTCCAAATTAATATATTGGTATTATACTTAAAATCTATTAACCCAAATAGTGTTCTAGTGTATACATCATATCTTCATCTAAATCAAGGTTGCTTTGCATCCAGTTGATGTAGCCCTTATCGGCTTTGCATATCTCTTCTATGTCTCTATCTTTGTACTTCCCAAACTTAAACGTTTTCATAAGAACAGGTGTTTGGGTAAGCTCTGCCAGTTTTACCATGGGGTTTACGCCTGCATATTTCTCTTGAGTGAGTTTGACAAGTTCAGAGAGGAGTAGTTTCATAACAAGTACATCTCCTATGGCATCATGTGCTTTGATGGTGATGCCAAGTTTGTCTGCCTCTGCACCTTCAGTTTTGTAGAGTTCAAGGGCGTAGCGTAGGTACTGTAGTCTATGGTAGGGGCTGTTTGGTAAAAGATGTTTGGCACAACGTAAAGTGTCTATGAGTGTATAGTTGTTTTCAAACCCCTCTTTTTGTAGCATACCCAAGTCAAAGTTGATGTTGTGAGCGATGAGATAATTTTCTGGGCTATTGTATTCGAGTATCTTTTTTGTAAAGTTTAGTTCAGCGTAAGGAGGTTGGTTTTCTATGACATCAGGAGTGATGTTGTGAACTTCCATCGCCTCAAGTCCTATGGGTACTTCTGTGGAACATAGCTCATCAAGTACCTCTATGTTGTCTCGCCCATGTACTATCATGGCACCCACTTGTATGATGCGGTCTTTTTCAGCTGCTCCTGTGGTCTCAGTGTCAAATAGTATGTATTTGGGCATAGGTGTCCTTAGGGTTAGATTTTAAAAGTGTAAAGATTATAGCGTGATTTTCTTGTGAAAAGTGGAAAATAAGTATGCCGAGAGAACGTAAAGCTCTCTCATTTAAAATTAAAATTTATATGAAACACCTAAGTTCCACGAAGAGAGGTCTGTGTTGATGAGGCTAGCACTTTCACCAAGGTCAGTATAGTCTAGGAAAAGACCAAGACTTTGCGTGACATTAAACTTTGCACCAGCACCCCATGAAAAAAGAGCTTCACTATTGCTTCCACCTAAAATAGTATCGGCAGTATAGTCATTGTAGGCGACACCGGCTAAACCATATATTGTCATTATGCCCATGTTGTATTGTGGTTTTGCATAAAATGTAAGACTTTCAGCTTTATATTCTAGAGGTAGGTTACCTAGATAATAGTCAAAAGCGATAGAAGAATTATTGATATAATATCTACTCTCTACACCAAAATAGCTGTTGATATCATACCCTGCAAGTATCATTACACTGTTGGTAGATTCGTCAAGTATTTCCTTTATTTCATCAGACAATCCATCTGCAGTAAGATTGATATTTGTATTGGCATAACCTAAACCAAGGTAAATACCTGTGTCATTTGCTGTAAGGAGAGTTGTGCTTCCTATGGTTATCATTGTGAGTGTGGATAATATTATTTTTTTCATGTCTCTGTCCTGCTTTTAGATATTTTATATAAATGATATATGAAAGTATATCTAAAGCAACCGTAAAATGAGGTAACAGTGCGTTAATAGACTAATGTTATAGTCTCTAAAATGCAAAGGATTTATTATGATAGTCAATTTACATAGACATACACACATAAGCAATTATAAAAAAGCGTTAGTTTCTATTTTTGACAAGAAAAAGATTTGGGAATACTTGAAAGAAGGAAGAAAAGTAGCACTTAAAGAGAAAAAGAGATTATCTACTAGGCGTTCATTGGCACCTACAGATGATGTCATTTATCACTAATAGCATACTTTATTTTGAGGGTGATTGTCTATAGTCACTCTCTGTCCTCACGCATATTAGCGTGTCAAACTTTTCACTAAATAGTCACCCACCCAAACCCTAAAAATCCAACACTAGCAAGCCCAGCCCCAAGTAAAGCATAGGGCAACTGTGTACGAACATGGCTTATGTGGTCGCAGTCTGCTGCCATGGAGCTTATGATGGTGGTGTCTGAGATGGGAGAGGCGTGATCACCAAATATCCCACCACTTATGACTGCTGCTATGACTAGAGGTATGTCTAGGTTAAGTGTCGCTGCCAAGGCTAAACCTATAGGCATCATGATGCTAAACGTCCCCCAGCTAGTCCCAGTAGAAAATGCTGTGATGCTAGCCACCCAAAAGATGAGCAGAGGGACAACCACAGGGCTTATGTTTCCATCTAGTAGGTTGGCTAGGTATTTGGCTGTGCCAAGCTCGCCTATGACTTTACCTATGAGTAATGCAAAGACTAAGATGATGGTCACAGGTAACATATGAGCCATACCATCGTACATGCCCTTAAAGAATGTTTTGTGTTCTAGCATCTTTGTAGGTACAAAGTAGAGGTACATAAAAAAGAGTGTCACGATGACTGCATAGTACACAGAGGTAGAGCCAGACCCCTTAAAGATGTCACCATCACCTGTAAGGTATAAGCCTAGAGGTACGGTAAGCACCATAACTAAAAGAGGTAAAAGCATTGCATAGGGGTTTGCTTCAGTGTTTTTTTTGAGTGGAGTATGGAGATACTCTTTGGGTTTGCTATATTTCATCGCACCTATTTCAAAATTCCAAAAGATGACAGCTAGTACGATGATAAGGGTAAAAATAGCATAGAAATTATAGGGTATAGAGCTTATCAGTAAAGAGACAGGGTCACCAGAGATGACTTTTGTATCAACTGCAGAGACTATAAGCCCTAAGAGTAAGGCGCCCCAGCCATTGAGTGGTATGAGTGAACAAATAGGTGCAGAGGTGGAGTCACAGATATAGGCTAGTTTTTCTCTGCTTACGTTATTTTTATCGCACAAAGGTTTGGCAACAGTACCTGCTACTAACGAAGTGATGCTGGATTCAATGAAGATGACTACACCGATGATATATGCTAAAAACATTGCACCTTTTGCAGAGTCTGCCTTTTTGGCTTTTTGTGATAACCAAGAGATAAAACGTTCTACTGCACCCGATAGTGTAAGTAGCCTTATAATTGAGCCAATAAGTAGCATAAACAAAAGAGTCTTAACTACCCAAGATTCAGTAAACAGAGCGATGACACCGTCAAAAAGTGCGACAAATGCAGCAGCTGGGTTGTAGCCGTTTAAGACTAAAAAACCTGCAAATATACCACCCATTAAAGAGACTATGACATCTTTGGTTATAATAGCTAAAACAATTGTGAGTATAGGGATGGCGACTGAGAGTATTCCGTATTCCATGATAAAACCTAATATTTTAATTAGAAGGATTATAACACAATGATAAAAAGTTTAGTAGCTGCTACCTTAATGACATTTACACTCTACGCTCAAATCCCCGATACTAAACAGCTCATAGTAGTAAGTACCCAAAACTGGTCTACCCCCAACGGTACACTGCAACGCTACGAAAAAACAGATGCTTGGCATAAAGTAGGCAAAGCCATAGAGATTAAATTAGGACGAAACGGACTAGGGTGGGGCATAGGCTTACATAGCATACCCATCAACGCTAAGTACATCAAAAAAGAGGGTGATGGTAAAGCCCCTGCGGGTATCTTCTCTCTCAAGCAAGCTTTTGGGTACTTCCCCTTTGTGGTAGACTACCCCTATGAAGTCTACAAAGCCACAGACCATTGTGTAGACGACGTAAACTCACAACTTTACAACAAGATAGTAGACTCCCACAAAGTAACCATAGACTACAAAAGCAAAGAGTATATGCGTTTCCCAAAAGACTACTACAAGTACGGCATAGTGGTAAACCACAACCACATAGACGAAGCAGGAGCCATAAAGGGTGCAGGATCATGCATATTTATACACATCAAAAAAGTACCCACAGCAGGCTGTACAGTGATGCGTGAAGATGAGATGAAAGAAATCATACAATGGCTAGATGTAAAGAGTCAGCCTTTGTTAGTGCAGGGGACGGTTGAGGTGGTAGATAGTTTGATGAAGGAGATAAAATAGGCTAGAACAAACTAGCCTATTTAGTTAAATTTATGCGTTTAAAGCTTGTGCGACCAGTTCATTCACCACTTTAGGATTTCCTTTTCCTTTTGTAGCTTTCAACACTTGCCCTACAAAGAAACCCAATAGCTTAGTATTGCCTGCTTTAAACTTCTCTACATTGTCAGGGTTTTTGGCTATGACTTCATCTATGATAGGTGAAATCTTTGCAGGGTCACTTATCTGCACCAATCCTTTTGCTTCTACGATGGCTGTTGGGTTCTCTCCATTTTTGTTCATCTCTTCAAAGACCTGTTTGGCTATCTTGCTAGAGATAAGCTCTTCATCTACCATTTTAACAAGCTCTGCTATATCTTTGGAAGAAAACTTTAACTCATCTATCTCTTTGGTTTTTAGCTCCCTAGCTACGTCATTGCTGATGATGTTTGCCAGTGCTACAGGTGAGTGAAGCGTCTGCAAAGCTTCTTCATAAAAGGCAGTGAGCTTTTTATCACGTGCTAGCGTGTTAGCTACTTCGCTGTTGAGTTTTAGTTCGTTAGTGTACTTGTCAAAGCATGCTTGCTCTTCTTTGCTCATGGGTGCTACTTCACCGTCTATCTGTACTTTTTTAGGCTCAGGTTTAGGGGCTTGTGGTGCTTTTTTCTTCTTAGCAGAAGACTCTTTGAGTGCGACTATCTTGTTAAAGACAGGCTTTTCATCTGTGTAGTCCATAGGGTCAGCATAAAAGTACCCTTCACGTTCAAACTGAAAGCGTACATCAGGTTTGTCTGTGATGACTGCGGGTTCTATGAGAGCCATTTTTATGACTTTTAATGAGTCAGGGTTGATGTCTTCTATGCCCTCTGGGGCTTCGTTCTTAAAGAGTCTTTCATAAACGCGTACTTCTACATTTTTAGCATTGTTGGCTTCGACCCATTGGATGGCACTTTTTACTTTTATGCCGGAGCTGTCTTCTCCACTTTTGGAGTCTGGGTGGTAGCTTGCTTTTATCTCTACTATGTTTCCCTTGGCATCTTTTATGGCTTCTTCAAAGCTGATGATGTAGGCATACTTTAGTCTTACAGGTTGTGTAGGTGTCAGACGAAAGTAGCCTTTTTCAGGTGCTTCACTAAAGTCTGCTCTGTCTATGTAAATCTCTTTTGAGAAAGGTAAGATACGTGAACCCTCTTTAGGTACGTCTGGCGGGTAGTAAGAGGCTTCTATCTCTTCTTCACCTTCATAGTTAGTGATGGTAACTTTTAGTGGCTCAAGTACAGCCATGACACGGGGTACTTTGATGTTTAGGTCATCACGTATGTAAAACTCCAGCTGTGCTACATCTACTATGGAGTTGGCTTTTGCTATGCCTATGCCATCACAAAAGTTTACGATTGATTCTGCTGTATAGCCTCTTCTTCTAAGACCTGCAATCGTAGGCAAACGCGGATCATCCCATCCCTCTACATGGCCTGTCTCTACAAGTTCGAGTAGTTTTCGTTTGCTCATAACAGTGTAGTTGATGTTTAGTCTTGCAAATTCATGTTGATAGGGTCTGGGTGGTTCTAGATTGAGGGTATCAAGAACCCAGTCATAAATGTCACGGTTGTTTTCAAACTCTAGCGTACAGATGGAGTGTGAAACACCCTCTATGTAGTCAGACAAACAATGAGCAAAGTCATACATAGGGTAAATGGCCCACGCATCGCCTGCTCTAAAGTGGTGAGCATGACGTATGCGGTAAAGCAGTGGGTCACGTAGTTTCATGTTTGCTGCCCCCATGTCTATCTTTGCTCGTAAGACATGCTCTCCATCTTTAAACTCACCGTTTTTCATACGTTCAAAAAGGTCAAGGTTTTCTTCTAGTGAACGCTCGGCATATTGACTACGTTTTCCTGCTTGAGTCACTGTGCCACGAAGTTCTCTCATAGTCTCTTCATCTACACTGTCCACATAGGCTTTACCCATTTTTATGAGTTCTATAGCATAGGCGTGTAGTTGAGGGAAATAGTCAGAAGTAAAACGCACAGAGTTGTCCCACTCAAAGCCTAGCCACTGCACAGCGTCTTTAAGGGCTTCCACGTATCTGGTGTCTTCTGTGGTAGGGTTGGTGTCGTCCATGCGAAGGTTACAGTGACCGTTGTAGTCTTTTGCGATGCCAAAGTTGATGCAGATAGATTTAGCATGACCAATGTGTGGAAAACCATTTGGCTCAGGAGGAAACCTCGTAACCACATCTTTGTACTTGCCTGCTTTTAAGTCCTCTTCCACGATGGTACGTAAAAAATCTTTGTGTTCGCTCATGTCTATTTGCCCTTTTTCTTCTTTGGGTGTATTTTATCTAATTAGTGCTTATCGCATCTTAGAGTTGGTGTAATCTATATGAACATATAAAGTAAAGTAATATTATGTTAATAAACTTTAGATATAATAATTCCGTTTAAATTTAAAAACAAGGATGACTCATGAAAATGATAAAAATATCAACAGTAGCAATGCTATTTACATCAACTCTAGCAATGGCAGGTGGTGATATCGCCCCTGTAGAACCTGTAATCGAAGCACCAGTAGTTGTAGAAGCTCCTACAAAAACTGGTTTTTACGTAGGACTAGCATACTC
>Ga0256840_1001919_pt1 | contig 18851 bp, 20 predicted proteins | sample 355202metaG_FD_185969 | JGI IMG/M metagenome (GOLD analysis project Ga0256840, IMG submission 185969) | Hydrothermal vent microbial communities from Mid Atlantic Ridge, Atlantic Ocean - 355-202 | ecosystem: Environmental > Aquatic > Marine > Hydrothermal vents | place: Atlantic Ocean: Mid...
AATGGTAAATGAGTATTATATCTTGCAATTTTAAGTATTTCATCTTCACTTTTAGTACTTTCAGAGTGATAAAATGGGGGGTTTGAAATAATAAAATCATACTTTTTATCAAAATCAAAGCTTAAAAAATCTCCATGATATAGAGTGTATTCCAACGAGTTTACAACTGCATTTTTTCGAGCATATGGTAAAAACAACGCTTGCTTTTCTATAGCATCTAGCTTTATTTTATCATAATCTCTAACACATAAAAGTCCTACTATCCCACAGCCAGCACCAACATCAAGCATAGTACCTTTTGGTTTGAATTTAGTAATAAAATCATATAAAAAAAGCGAATCACTGTTATAACAATAACCCGACTCTGGTTGATAAAGTGTCATGTAAGCCTTTTATTAGATATAATACTGACATTATATCCAAAGGCATTTAAAGTATGATTATTATCCCTGCTCGCTTAGCATCAACAAGGTTCCCTCAAAAAGTACTCACAGATATTGGTGGTTTACCAATGGTTGTAAGAACTGCCAAACAAGTCGCCCATTTAGACAGAGTTGTCGTCGCTGCTGATGATGAAAAAATAATAAATGTATGTAAGCAATACGGCATTGAAGCAATGCTAACTTCAACAACTCATAAAAGCGGAACTGACCGCATCAACGAATGTGCAAATATAGCAGGAGTTCAAGAAGATGAACTCATCATCAATGTTCAAGCTGATGAACCATTTATCGAGGTTGGAGTAGTTGAAGCACTCATGCGTAGACTTCAAAAACTTCAATCAAACAAAGAAAAGTTTATCATGGCTAGTTGCTATAATGCAGTCAATGAAGATGCAGCACGAGATCCAAACCTAGTTAAAGTTATCCATGATGCTAAGGATAATGCTATCTATTTTTCACGTTCACTTATCCCTTACAATCAAGGTGGCAGTGCTACTTACTTCGGTCATATAGGTATCTATGGCTTTGATAAAAAAAGCCTCAATGAATTTTGTAGCTTAAGTGATGCACCTATAGAAGACATAGAAAAGCTTGAACAACTAAGAGCCATCTACCATGGTAAAAAAATCAGTATGATTAAAGTTGCTTCTACAGGTTTTGGCATTGACACAAAAGAGGATTTAGCCAGGGCAATAGAGATATTTCTCTAGCCCCTTGGTTTAATATGAATAGTAAAATCACCAAACTGTTCAGTAATAGCAAATTCATGTTTTTGACAAAAATTTGAACGCATAATCCCTATCATATACTCAGCTTCTTTTTGCGCTTCATCTTTTGTATCAAAGACACTCTCTTCACCAAAACCACTTTTTAAAAAACATCTACATACATTTTGTACTTTTACTTTATAGTTCATTTAAGTTCCTCCTAGAAGTCAAATATATCATCAAGGTCTTCTTCGACATCACTTGTGTTATCATCCATACTTAGCATCGAAGCGATAGTTTGAGTATTTACTGCAATTGTATCATTCATAAAGTCTATACTTGGTGCACCTGTATAAAAACTCATCTGTATCCAACTTGACATATCGTTTGAGAAAGCCTTACATAAAGGCCCTATTAATTCTGATTTTTCCATAAATACATCTTTATGCGTTTGCATTGATGATGCTAACCTTGAGAGAGACATTGAGATGGGGTATATCTCAGAATAAGTAGAGAGTATCTGTCCTAGTCTTTCTAAATAAGTATACATCTCTTCAACTTCATCTTCTGATATATCACCACTTCCAACAATCAGCATCAAAGAACTTAGTTTAGATGCATACTCTTCTAAGTCCATTTTATCATCTTCATCTAGATAATCAAATACTTCTAACACTTCCTTTTCTTTAACATATTGAGCACTTTGCTGAACTACAGGAGAAACCTCTTCTACTTTGCTTATAAGTTCTTCTTCGAGCATGCTATTTATTTTTTCAAGTTTAAAAGATAACTTATTATCTTCTATTTTATATACTAAAGCACTCTGTGATTTTTTTATCATAAGTTCTATCACTTTGATCGGCAACACATCAATATTAATTAATGTAAAATACTGAAAATCTTCAGATTCTTCAATATAGACAGATGATTCACTTGCTAGTTGTAGTTGAGCTTCTGCTATAGAAAAAGCTGTACGAACAACATCGCTAATATTGTCAAATTTTTCTGTAGTATTAAACAAGAAACATTCCCAAAATTCTGCTAAAGCATCATCTGAATCAATAACAAATTTGGTATATCGATTATATACATTTGAACTAAATACATTTCGAAAGTTTTTATTTTCAACCCTATGGGAACGTGATTTAATAATATTAAAATAGTTTGTAATTCTATTGACAAACAGATCTGCATTTACTGGTTTAGGGATATAATCTTCCGCACCATGATTTAAGATAAGCTTCATTTTATCACTGTCATCAACTGCAGAAACAGCGATAATCATTATTTTTGAATCATTTTCTCTTATAACTTTAGTAGCTTCAAGTCCATCTACATTTGGCATCATTATATCCATAAAAACTATGTCAAACTGTTCTTTTTTACACATATCGATAGCTATTTGTCCGTCTTCAGCTTCAGAAATACTAAACTTAATATCATTAGACTCTTCATAATCATCTAGCATCAATCTCAATATCAGTCTATTATTTGCATTATCATCGACAACAAGTACCTTCATAACTTCCTCCTATAATCTTTTTAGTAACTCTTCTACGCAATTTTTATAGTCTTTCATACCTTTAGATCTTTTTTCATCTAGTATGATTGGTGAGCCAGATTCAAACTGTGAAGCAAGTTTAATATCAACACCAATTGGGCTTAAAAGTTTCTCTTGGCCAAAAGAAGTTTTTACTCTTTCTAAAGATTCTCTATGCTCATTAATATGAGGGTTATACATTACAGGGAGTATTGATACATCTGCTAACTCCCTATCTATATTTTTTGCACTTTGATAGACTGCTCTCATCATTTGTCCAACAGCTACTACACCTAAATGATGGGGGACAAAGGGGACAACTACAGCATCTGCAACCTCAAGTGAATTTTTTAATATAGCATCAAAAGTTGGCGGTGTATCTATCACACAATAGTCAAAAAAATCCTCAATCCTTTCCCTCTTAAATCTACTCTTTAACACCCCTCTTAAATCTGAGTACTCATATACATCAAACAAGGCTAAAGCTGGTGAGAGCGTAAGATTTTTATGCACAGTTGGTATAAAAGTCTCGCTTAGTGTCTTACCCTCAAAAATCGAATGAACCCCAAGATTTTCACTTGGTTCACAACCTACACCTATAGATGCATGCCCTTGCGTATCTAAGTCTAAAAGTAAGACTGAACCTTTTTTTGCAAGTCCGCTTGCTATATTTACAGCAGTGGTTGTTTTTGCACTACCGCCCTTACGATTACTAATTACAATAGTTTTCACTCGACACAAATCCCTTTAAAACTAATTCAAATGTTTTCCTATCATCACCAAAGAGATAAGAAGCACTGTAGTTTTTTTTATATGCCATCACTAATTGAAGAACAGCTAAGTGTATGTCGTCACAAGACTTAAAATCAAAGCTAATCTCTTCTCCAGCTTTTTCTTGCAAATACTCTCTTAAGGTTATAACTTCATCTTCATAAATTACAGCTGAAAAATTTGCCTTTAAACCATCATATGCTATTGCCATCAGAAACTCCTTATTTTGGTAATCTTAAATCTTGAATAATATTTATCAAAACACCATCCAAATCTAAGACACCTTTTATATCTAAAAACTCATTAGAACCTTGGTCATCGTCAGCACTCATTATCTCATCTTCTTTAATGTGGGCTATATCATCTATGCTATCTACTTTTACAGCAAAAGTATCATCTATGTTTTCAAAAAAAATAAGTTTTTGATCATATTCATCAACTTCTTTTGAGTCTTCCTCATGGGGCTTAAGTCCTATAAGTTTTCTAAAGTTAAGTACTTTAATAACATTCTTTTCATAAGACATAATGCCATCAACTAATTTGTGTGAATTAGGTACTGCAGTTAAACTAGTAGCTTGAATAATTCTAATAACATTATCAATATTTAAAGCATACTTATTATTAGCGACACTAAATACTATTAAATCTACCATTGCATTATCCTTATGCTACCTCTTCTTGCTCTTTAAGCTTTAAAGAAGCAGATATACCGAGTAACCCATGAGGGTCTATGGACATAATTATTTGACCATTACCAAGTAATGCTGTCCCACTAAAGAGTGGATGTGCCTCCATTATACCTACAAGTGGCTTTTGCACAACATCTAATTGTCCTAAAAATTCATTCACCACAACAGCTAGCATATTTCCTTTTATATTTAAAACCACTATCGATAGTGGCTTCTCTTCCATATCACTTTTATCAAGCATAGAGTCAATAAATAAAAGAGGAATAACCTCACCACGAATGTAGATAAAAGGCTCATTATGTAAGTATTCTATCTCACTTTTATCAATTTTAACTGTTTCACTCACACTTTCCATCGGGATACCATAATGGATATTGTCCATAAGGATATGTAGAAGAGAGGTTACTGCGAGAGAGACTGGTATACTTAATGTGATAGTTGTTCCAACATTTGCAGTAGTTTTAATCCCAATAGTTCCACCAAAACCTTCTATCGATTTTTTAACAACATCCATACCAACACCGCGACCACTAAACTCAGTAATCTCTTCAGCTGTTGATAATCCTGGCATAAGGACTAGTTCTGCCATCTCATCTTCACTCAGTTTATCAATCTCTTCAGAGGTCATTAAACCTTTTTCTAAAACCTTATCTGCAACTCTTTGCACATTAATACCCGCACCATCATCTATAATCTGAATAACTATTTTATCAGACTGAGCAAAAGCTGATAGAGTCACTGTTCCACTTGAGTCTTTGCCTTTTTTCTCTCGGACATCTGGCATCTCTATCCCATGATCGAGTGAGTTTCTCATGATGTGAATCATAGGGTCAGCTAACATCTCTATCATATTTTTATCAAGTTTAGTTTCACCACCACTCATATCTAGTTTTACTTTTTTACCAAGTTTTTTAGATATATCACGAACGAGTTTTGGATACCTATCAAAAACATAAGATATAGGTAACATTCTCATTCCCATGATTAAATCTTGAAGCTTTTCAGATAAACGATTGATAAATATATATTTATCCATAATTTCTCGTTTAATGACGTCATGTGTCATCCCTATAACATTATCTGCTAAATATGGAAGTGAATTTTTTGCAACAAGGAGTTCACCAACTACATTCATCAAACTATCAATCGATTCTTGATCTATTTTTACAGTTTTACCTACTATAGATTTTTTATCTTCTTTTTTAGGTACTACTTTTTTTATACTAGGTTTCTCCTCCTCTATAAGTTCAACTGTATTTTGTTCTATAGCTACTTCTTGACTTGAAATATTTTCTTGTTTTACTTGGGCTATAGGTTCGGAAACTTGTTCAACCGATACTTCTTCAACACTACTCTCTAGTCCTAGTTCATTTGCTATAAATGAACTAACTTCAGCCTTAGAACTAAATGTATCTGGAATCTCTGGCATAAATTTTTTCATTTTATCTAAGATGCTCACTACTCTTGCTAAATCTTCATCGTTCTCTATAAAGTCTATCGCTTTATACTGCTGTTGGAACATATTTTGTAAAATTTCTTGTGTTGTTTCATCCATTTCTGGAGATTCACTCTGATTTTGACTTGGAGCTGGTGCTTCATCTGATGGAAGATTGTCTTGCATTCCAGCATATACTTCACCCTTAAAAAGGGATTTAAAAAATGTTTTTAGCTTACTTGTATCTTCCTCTTTTATGAGTCCACCTATATCTAAAAATCTTTTTAGCTGAGCATATTGAATAGTATCACTCCCTACTAATTCTAGAGAGTTACGAACCTCACTCGCTATTGTTTTTAAATCAAAATCATCAGCTATATCACATAACTCTTTTAAAGAGTCTATAGCATGTCCACTATCACCATAGTTTACCTTCAACAAAGTATCTATATCTAATGGTAAAAGCTCTATCTCATCACTAAAGTTGAAAAGAGCTTCTTCTATCTCTTCGTATGTGCCATATACAAAGGCATTAAGTTGTGTTTTAAGAAGAAGACCGTCTTCATCTTCTGTGCCACTAAGAATAGCTTTTGAGTTATCATCTGTTATACATGAAGATATTGCAATCACATTTTCACCTAAAAGTGAAAGTGCATATATAGGATCATTTCCATATACCATACATGATTCATCTATATCAAAAGTGACCGCATAAAAATTTTGTTCTTTAACAAAAGATTCATCTATAGGTTTATTTAAAAATGCCACTTTTTGAGAATTAATTCCATTTAATCCATCTAATGGAAAATTTATTATTTGAGAACTATCATCAAGAAGTGTAAATGGCAATGCCCATGCCTTTTCACCTTCAAGCTCTTTTCCCATCTGTTGACTTAAGGCTTCAACAATTGAAGACACCCTCTCTTCATCAGCATCAACAATTCCACCACTCTCTTCAGCAGCATCTATAAGATTGAGGACTTCATCAAAGGCATCATAAAGAACTTCAGTCATAGATTCGGCAAAGTCTAGTTTACCAGCACGCAACATATCTAGCAGGTCTTCTGCATGATGCGTTATTATCTTAACGCTTTCAAAACCAACTATTCCACTTCCTCCTTTAAGGGTATGCGCTGCACGAAATACTGAGTTTAAAAGCTCTGGGTCATCCCCACCAATACCTTCTATATTTTGATCTATGAAAGATAGGTTTTCTCTTGCTTCACCTAAAAACTGTTCTAATAATGGATCCATAACTTCTCCCTACATCTCTACTAAAATATCTATATATGCTTTTAATTGTTCTGGTCTTATTGGTTTTGTTTCAAACAAATTTGCACCAACTTTATAAGCGGATGCTTTATCTTCTTCTTTTGCCTGCGTAGTTATCATTATAACTGGCACAGTTTTATGGTTCGCTTGTTTTCTTAGTTGCGTGATAAACGAATAGCCATCCATTACAGGCATATTAACATCTACTAAATATAAATCTATCTCTGCATCTAAGCTTTTTTCCAATGCTTCCATCCCATTTTCAGCTTCTACTACATCTAAACCAAAAGACTTTAGAATAGAACCATGGTAACTTCTTACTGTTTTGGAATCATCTACTACCATTATACTTGCCATAATATCTCCTTAGTTCTTAAAAGAACTCTATTTCATCTTCATTTTCATGTCTAAGTTTGCCAGAAAATGCCTCTCGCTTATTTCTTGCGTCTGTAAGCGTCAACTTTAGTTTATCTTGCAATTTTTCCATACTACCTGAGACAACTTTTTCATCAGATTGGTATGCATTTTCAAAAATCTCTATACTTTTTTGAACACTATTTATCGCTTCTATGGTAGCTGTTAATTGCTGAGAAATAATATCTTGTAGTTGCAATGATGTTGCAGCATTTTCATCAAGTTCAATATTTTTCTCTTCAATAAACCGACCAAGAATCATAGTAGATTCTTTTGACAAGTCTATAGTATCTATTTGAACTTCTTTTATATGTTCTAAAAGCTCTTTAATTGAAGTTAACATCAACATTTTATATCCCTATGGAAGTCTTAACACTCTAGTTATTGCTTGTTTTAATTGTGCTGGGTTAAATGGTTTCACTATCCAACCTGTTAATCCTAGTGCCTTACCCTCTTGCTTTAACTCATCTTTAGTTTCAGTCGTCAGCATCAAACATGGTGTTCTTTTTGTAGCTTCTACTGCTCTAAGTCCTGCTAAAAACTCTAATCCATTCATCACTGGCATATTAAGATCAGTTATGATTAAGTCTGGTGTCATACCAGCTTTTATCTCATCAAGAGCTACCTGTGCTTGTGTATATTGTTTTACTTCAATTGGCATACTATTTGTTACCATCCTAGTTGATGCTAACGCTGTTTCTGAATCATCTACAAATATTACTAATGGCATAGTGTATTTCCTTAATTTTATTTTTTATCTTAAAGTTCTTTGCTGAACTTGGTTCAGAGTCTGTTGAAGACTCTCAAGCAAATTCAGCGTCTCTTTTATTTTTGGTAAACTAAAGTTTTACCTACTTTTTTGGCATTAAAAACTGATACTATTCTACTCATATACTCTGCATGACCTAAAAGTACATAGCCACCAGGATTAAGCATATCATAAAAAGTCATAGCTACCTCTTTTCTTGAGGCATCATCAAAATATATCAACATGTTTCTGGAAAAAATAACATCAAATTTCCCAAGTTTACGCATCATAGTCTTGTCAAATATATTTGCAACTTGAAAATCAACTGTCCCCATCAAATCATCACCAAGTTGATACCCTAAATTCTTTTTCACGAACCAACGACCGAGTATATCTTTTGGTATTGCATGAACAGAACGTTCTGTATATCTTGCTTTTTTTGCTTTTTCTATCACTGTTGAGTCAATATCTATCCCAACAACTTCAATATCACGATGCTCAATTAAATTCCCCTCTTCTACCATATGAAGTATCATAGAGTAGGGTTCCTCTCCAGTGGAACAAGGGGAGGAAAGAACACGCAATGGTCTGTTTTTTGGCATAATCCTATCTAAGTCAGGCAAGATTGAATCAACGAGCACTTCAAACTGATCTTTTTCTCTAAAAAAGTAAGTCTCATTAACGGTCACCCCATTCATGAGTTCTTGAAACTCCTCCCCCTCTTTATCTTCAAAACGAAGTTTAAAAAAGTATTTACGAAAACTATCTACGCCAAGTTCTTCTGCGCGCTTATCAATGTATTTTGCAATTTTTTCATAATGTTTTTCTTTTTCTAAATGAATCCCACTTTTACGATAAATAAATTCCCCTATTTTAAGAAAATTTTCTGCAGATAAAAGATGCTCAGCCATCACCCTATCCTTCTATCATCTTAATAGCACCATCCACAGCGAACTGTGCATAGACATCATCTTTAAACCTATCTTTAAGCGAACTCAAGAGTTCTATATCTTCTATCTCACCTATCTCTCCCATGTAGTCAACAGCAGTCATTGCAACATTTATATCTTTTTCAGTTTCTAGTAACTCGACTAACATATCACGAGACTCAGCAAAGTTAACATCCCCTAAAACATTTATGGCAAATATTCTTAAATCTCTATCATCACCTATTAAAAACTTAACGATATAATACTTTATAGCTGTACCAAAATCTCTAAGTATTGATATACCTAGATTTCTAACATATGCATTATTGAGTTTTAATAGCTCCATAATTTTTTCTATTGGAGCATCTTCAGGGTCCATATTTGATATTACAGAGGCTACTTTTGTAGATATGTTTTTCTCTACCTCCTCATGGTCAATCAAAGAGACTAAAAACTCACCACCATCAGGAAACTTTGCTATCTCTTCAAGTGCATAATCTTGTTTATCTGTATCAATATTTTCATTAAAATAATCAATTGCTTCATCTAGTCTTTCAAAAGTGGGTAAATCATCAAGAACTTGAGAAGTATGTTTTTTTAGTAAAGCCATTTTTTTTACTCCTATTTTAATGTAGCGATTTTATGTAAAATTTGTTTAAAGTCAAGTTGTTCGCTGACTCCACCATTATCGTAAGCAACCTTTGGCATACCATACACAGTAGCACTCTCTTCACTCTCTCCTAGAGTATATGCACCATTTTTCTTTAACTCAACCATAGCAGCAGCACCATCATCACCTATACCAGTAAGGATTACACCAACTATCTGCTCAGGGTTAAACACCTTAGAAGCGCTAAACATCATCTCATTGACACTCGGTTGGAAATAACAAGTCCCCTTATCTTTTTCCTCACGAATCACTATTTTTCCAGATGTTTTTTTAGCAAAATGCATATGGATACCGCCACGTGCTACATAAATATTTCCAGGTATTACTTCCATATTTGAAGCTGATTCATGTACATTTAATGCTGAAGCACGATCGAGTCTTTGTGCAAAAGCGGCAGTAAATTGCTCAGGCATATGTTGTACTACACATATAGGATACTTATAGTTAGCAGGTACAGCTGCACATATTTGTTCTATCAAACCAGGTCCACCAGTAGAGGAACCTACTAAGATGATTTTTTCTATATCTTTAGAGGTCAAATTTGATATTTCTTTATTTGCAACAGCACGTCTTTCACGCATAGGCGCTACTTTACGGATTCGTTGCAACCTTCTTTTTGGTATGCGTGAAAGAGATTTTACCTTTTGAAGTATAGATTCAGTATTTTCTACCTTACCAATATTCATAGTCCCAGGCTTAGAAATATAATCTATTGCACCCAAATCTAATGCATCCATTGTTATCGTTGCATCTTCAGTTGTCAGCGATGAGACCATCAGTATAGCTGTTGGATTTTTTTCCATGATTTGTTTTACAGCTTCTATCCCATCCATCACTGGCATATTTATATCCATAGTGATAACATCATAGTTGGTCTTAAGCGCCATATCTACAGCTTCTTGTCCATTTTTAGCAACCTCTATATCAAAACCGAGTTCCGAGATAACGGTAGTTAACTGTTTTCTAACAAGTGCTGAATCATCTACTATTAGTACTTTCTTAGCCATTTACACACCTTCTTTTTGTATCATTTTTTCTATATTCATCATCATTACTAATTTATTTCCATCTTCAAGGTTTAGTACATCTGTTAATATTTCATCTTCTTGTGATTGTATATCATCTAAGTTTACCTTTAAGATATCACTTACACTTTCAACTACAAAACCCACTTTGGAGTTGTTGATATCTGTCACAATAATTTTAGAATCTTCATGTGATTTTTCTGTAATTCCCAATATCTTAAACAAGGAAACAACAGGGACTATCTGCCCACGTATATTTATAACCCCATCTATTTTTGATTCTGTCATAGCCACATCTGTTGGTTTAACAGAGTCAATAATCTCTGCTACCTTATCAACTTCAAAGGCATATTCTCTATTATCTAGTTTAAAAACTATAACTTCTAAGGATTCATTTTCTTGAAGTTCTGCATCTTTCATTTTTTCTTTTGTATCGATATATGCTTCATTTACCTTTAATAAATCACAAATCACACTATCGTCTAAAAATGATATGAGAGAATTTTCATCGTGAAGTACCCCAGAAATTTTTGCCTGATCAAAATCAGCACCCATGTACTCTATATTTTTATCTACAAAGTTCTTAATATCTACAATTTCATCAACAAACAGGCCTATCGTTTTAGAATTAACGGTTGTAATTAAAATCCTATTTTTCTCATTAAATACTTTTTTAAAACCATAATATGTCCGTAAGTCTATAACAGTTATTAAGTCATCTCTTAGTGTAATAAGACCCATTATTTCTTCTCTTGAACCCGTTATCTCTGTAAAAGTAATATCTGAGAGTATTATCTCTTGTAAAAAATCAATATCTATAGCAAAACGTTCCTTATCCATTTTAAAAATTAAAAATCTTTTTGATGATTCCTCTACTATTGTTTTATCTTTTACCTTTTGCTCATTAACAGTTTTAGCTTCAATATTTATTTTTTTTATTTTTGAAAGAAGTTTACTTATAGATATAATCTGAACTATCATATCTTTATATTTATATATAGCTATTATTGCATCATCTTCTCTATCTATGTATTCGATTTTTTCATCATTAATCATCACAGTATTGTAGACTTTACTTACAAGTAAAGCATTTAATGAATTTTCATTTGTTAAAGAGAGTAATCTCGAATTATTACTTTGAATATTTACTTGAGAAATCCCTAAAAGCATATTCACATCAACAACTGTCGATATAGTTCCACCAAGTACACTCAGTCCTCGAACTTCCCTAGGTCGGAGAGGCAGTGGCATGATATCTGGTACACGAAAAATTTGATTAATATCTTGCGTAGATATCCCAAAACTTTCAGAGCCATTTTTAATAATTAAAATCTCTTCGATTTTCATTGTAAATCCCTAACCTTTAACTTCAACCTTGTTGAAGTTCATCTGCCATTACTGCTAACTCTTCTACACCCTCACCTATGTGAGATACTGTTTCTATAATTAGCTCACTTGCTTTACGGGACTCCATAGCATTTCTTGCACTAAGTTCCACTGCTTTTTGAACTTCACTGATACCTATCATCACTTGATTCATACCCTCAAGATTTTGATCATTTACAGTTTTAAGTCCAGTGTATCTATCAAGTAAATCTACAAGCATATCAGTTATTTTCGTTATATCATTTATAAGCGTATCAATATTTGACTGTTCACTTCCTTGAGAATCAAGCAAGTTTGTCCAGTCTGTTTTGACTGTATCAATCTCTGAGTTCATTGATTCTACAATATCATTAATTTTCTCAGTATTACTCTCTGAATCTTTTGCAAGGTTACGAATATCTGCTGATACTACAGCAAAACCTTTTCCAAATTCACCTGCACGAGCAGCTTCTATGGATCCAGATATTGCAAGCATATTAAGTTGTACGATTGAGTTAGAAATATTACTTACAGTTTTATCAACACTTTTAGTCTCTTTAACTATAACATTGAGTTCAGATGCCGCGGCATTACCCTTAGAGATGGACCCACCAAAAGCCTCACGTATCTCAGTAACACTTGACTTCACAACACCAAAAGATACTTTTAATATATCAAAATTTCTTCTTGCTATCTCTATAAGTTTATCTATATCTTTAGCAGCAATAACACCAGCATCTATAAGCTCTTTATTGTTAAGTGCACTTTGATTTGTTGTGTGTGATGAAGATTCTATCTGATTGAGAGCATTTGTCACATCTTCAAGTTCAGCTTGAATATCTTCCATATTTCCACCAATAGTATCTGCAGAAAGTGCTATATCTTCAGCTGATTTCATAGTGTCAGTTGAGAATTTCAACTCCTCTGCAAGACTTGAGAGGTCTTTTATGTCATCTTCAGTCTGTGCCAAAGCATCTGACTGTATTTCGATACCATTTAAAGTTTTTTCAACTGAAGTAGCTATAGAACTAGAAGCATCTGCGATATCTTGACTTCCATCATTTATCTTTGCAACAATGTCTCCAAGATTTTGTGTATACGTACTTACACTTCTTGCTGCTTCAACAGAATAGATAGCAATTTTTGTAAGCTCTTCCATCTTTGCACTCAAAGCATTACCTTTTGTGCCATTCTCAGATATGATACCAGTAGTATCTCCAATCGAGTTGATAATATCATCGATAGATGCCTGAATCTTCGTTACAAGTTCGGAGATAAACTCAGCATTTTTTTCACTCTCTCCAGCCAAAGCACGTGTTTCATCAGCAACAACCGCAAAACCTTTTCCATGTTCTTTCGCACGAGATGCCTCAATAGCTGCATTTAAAGCAAGTAGATTCGTTTGATCTGCAATCTTAGCGATGAAACCAACGGCATCTCCAATATTTTGAGAACTTACTTTTAATTCTTCACTTTTTGTAGCCGAATCACGAGCAACAACAACTGCCTTATCCATTCGTGCTACTGATTCATTGATTTTTTCAACTGAAGCCATTATGCTATCACCAGTTGATAAAGTTGAAGAGATTACAGTAGAGATACTTGCATTCATACGTGTAATGTTGGAATTTATGTTTTTAACATTTGAAAGGGCCTGCTCACTTGCACCTGAGTTTTCTTCAGCTGCTGTAGCAATTTGTTCCATTGATGATTTCAACTCTTCAATAGCACTTACACTCTCTTGAGCATTATCTAGGATAGTCATAGCTACACCTGCAATACTTTCAGAAATTTGTTGTTGTTTTGCTAAGGTTCTTTGTTTTCTCTTATCTCCACCATTAGCAGCGTGTGATGATATAGATGGGGTATTTTTTTTCACTAATGCCATAATCATTTTTCCTTTTTAATCTAATGTAGCGTAAAGTGCTTCAGCTTTTTTGATATCTTCACGTGATGGTTTTACTCGTATACTTACATACTTTATTGCACCACTTTTATCGATAGAGCGTAAAACAGTTGCATATACCCAGTAGTGTCCACCACCTTTACGAGCATTTTTTACGTAACCTGTCCAAAAACCCTTGCCTTGGACATCATCCCACAAAGACTTAAAAGCAGCGCGTGGCATCTCTGGATGACGGACAATATTGTGAGGTTGTCCGATAATCTCGTCCCTAGTCATACCAGCAACTTTTAAAAAAGAATCACTTGCATACTGCACTATCCCTTTTTCATCTGTTTCACTTAAAAGATATAAATCATCATATAAAACTTCACCGTCATCCAAAAAAGTTAGACCGTCTGCACCAATGCCATTTTCGCTCTTTGACATACTAAACCTCCATAAAAACATTAATTGCATAAGCTTACAACGCTTATACTGAATTGAATATTAAAAGATGTTATATAAAAATATAAAAAGAATATTTAAAGTGAAAAGGGGAGGATATTAGTGAATTATTTTTATGAAGGTAGAGCTTTTACTGCAAGTAAAAGCTCTTTAAATTATATATTATCGCGAATGTTTAGTTTTTCGACTAAAGCCATATAAGATTCTTTATCTGTTCTTTTGAAGTATTTCATCAAACGACGACGTTGTCCAACTAATTTTAGTAGTCCAAGTCTTGATGCATGATCTTTTTTAAATATCTTTAAATGCTCAGTTAATTCTGAAATTCTAGCAGTTAAAAGTGCGATTTGCACCTCACTAGAACCTGTGTCGTTTTCTTTGCGCCCGTATGTTGCGATAATCTCTAATTTTTTCGCCGAATCTAAAGCCATAATAGCCTCCTGAATGGTATAATAATCTAACAGTTTACACTTAGGTAAAAAGTTGAAGTGCAATTATAGCTAAATTTTGCTTTCTTTAGATATAATCTTTTAAATAAACTTAACTACAATCTCTTAAAGGTTTACTTTTATAGCTTTAGGGGGTTGTAGGGACTTTAGTCCATGCTACTATATTGGGCTTTTGCTCAATATAGTATATAAATATAATAATAAAGATATATATATGTTAATTACAAAAGCAAGTGAATATGCAATACTTTCACTTATCGTTTTATCAAATGCCAAAAAGCCAATGGGAAGTGAATCACTCGCTATACAGCTCTCTATACCAAAAAGTTTTTTAGCAAAAATCTTACAGTCTTTAGCAAAGGCAAATATTTTAAAATCTTTCAAAGGTATTAACGGAGGCTTCTCTCTTGCTCATGATACTAAAGAGATACATATGCTTGACGTCATGACTGCTGTTGAGGGGAAAAGCCCCACAGTCTTTGAATGCTCCCCCTCTATGGACGATTGTCCAAGTGATAGAGCTTCATTATGTTCTATTTGGCCATTTCTAAATAAACTCCAAGGCAAAATAGATAGCTTCCTTGGTGAACTTACTTTAGCAGATATATTAGAGTAGTTTCTTGGCAAAAAAGTTAAATACAAAGCAACAAGTTGGGACTGCTCTAAACTTCCTTCTAGGTCAAAAAGATTTAAGTGTCGTTTTATTTGTAATGGCAATTCTAGCTATTATCATAGTCCCTCTTCCTGCAGGATTACTTGATTTTTTTCTTACAATATCCATAGCCATTGCTGTTTTAATCATCTTAATATCATTATATGTACCTAAACCAACTGACTTAACAACTTTTCCAACTCTTATCCTTATAGTTACACTGTTTAGGCTTTCTTTAAATGTATCAACTACAAGGATGATTCTTAGCCATGGACATGAAGGTCCTGATGCTGTTAGTTCTATCATAAGTAGTTTTGGAAACTTTGTTGTTGGTGGTAACTTTGTTATTGGTATCATTGTTTTTGCCATTCTTGTTTTAATTAACTTTATGGTTATTACAAAAGGTTCTACTAGGGTTGCTGAAGTAGGTGCAAGGTTTGTACTTGATTCTATGCCTGGTAAACAGATGGCAGTTGATGCAGACCTTAATGCAGGACTTATCGATGATGCCCAAGCGAAACAACGTCGTGCAGATATACTTCAAGATGCTAACTTCTATGGAGCGATGGATGGTTCCTCTAAATTTGTAAAAGGTGATGCTGTTGCTGGTATTATTATTACTTTAATAAATATTATTGGTGGTTTTCTTATTGGTGTTTTTCAACATGATATGACCGTAGCTGAATCTGCCAAAACTTTTACACTCCTTACAATTGGTGATGGTCTTGTTGGTCAAATACCGGCATTGATAGTCTCAACAGCTACGGGTATTATGATCACAAGAAGTTCAAGTGATGGTGATAATTTTGCAGAAGGCACTATAAACCAAATCATGGGTAATGCAAAGATCCTAATGATGGTTGGATTTGTGATGCTTTTATTTGCATTAGTACCCGGTTTACCTACTGCATCTATGGGTCTAGTAGGACTTATATTTTCAGTTCTTGGCTATTCCCTTTATAAGTATGAAAAAGGTGAATTTACACTTTTAGACGTTGGAAATGAATTTGCTGGAAAAACTAAGGCTGAACAAGAAGAAGCACTTAAAGAGAAAAAACCAAAGAAAACACAAGAGGAGATAGCAAAAGATGAAGAGAGTGCTCTTGAAGACATTCTTAAAGTTGAAATGCTGGAACTTACTCTTGGCTATCAACTCATAAAATTAGCCGATGCTTCTCAAGGTGGAGACTTACTAGAGCGAATCCGTTCCATGAGAAGAAAAATAGCCTCAGATTTTGGTTTTTTAATGCCTCAAGTTCGTATTCGCGATAACTTACACCTTCAGCCACAACAGTACCAAATACTACTTAAGGGTATCAGTATAGGTGATGGAGAGATTAGACCCGAACAATTTTTAGCGATGGATAGTGGCATGGCTACTGGTGCGATAAATGGAGAGGCAACAAAAGAACCAGCCTTTGGTTTAGATGCACTTTGGATTGAGCCTTCACAAAAAGAAGATGCCATCATCAATGGTTATACTGTTGTTGACCCTTCTACTGTCATATCTACGCATATGAGCGAACTTGTGAAGAAAAATGCTGAAGACTTACTTACACGCCAAGAGGTCAATACCCTTATTGAGAAAATTAAAAATGATTTTCCAGTTATCGTTGATGATGTACTTAAAGTTGCACCTATCGGTCTTATACAACGCATTCTCAAAGCTCTTTTACATGAAAAAATTCCACTTAAAGATATGCTTAGCATATTAGAAACCATAGCAGATATTGCAGAATTTACCAAAAATGTAGAGTTTATCACAGAACAAGTTCGAGCAAAATTATCACGTACTATTACTCAAATGTATGCAAGTGAAGATGGTGTGATTCGCCTTTTAACTTTTGACACATCAAGTGAGCAGATGATGCTAGAGAAATCTCAAGATAGTGATGGTGTAAAAAACCTCATGCTTAATGTTGGGGAGATAAATGCCCTCATCCAAGCTACAAGTGCTAAAGCGACAGAACTACTACAAAATGGCGTCTCTCCAGTCATTATCATCGTTGATCCAGCCTTACGAAAAGGTGTATCAGAGATATTTGAAAGATTCTCTTTGGATGTCACTACCCTCTCCCATGCTGAAATAGATTCTAATGCTACCTTTGAAGTACTTGGTTCTATCTCTATTGATACAACCAAACAAGAATAATCATAAAATTAAGGAATATTTTGAAAAATACAATAATTTATCACCTATCACATATAGATTTAGATGGCTATAGTTGCCAACTCGTAATGAGTTATACACCCTATAAACTTAAAAACTACAACGCAAATTACGGAGCTGAAGTAAAGCAAAAGCTTGATTTGATTCTTGAACAAATAAAGAATTCAAATAAAGCTGCTTATATACTTATTACAGATTTAAATCTTACAACTGATGAATCAAGATGGCTCAATAATGAAGTAAAAAAACTACGTGTCGCTAAGCGTGATATTACTCTCACTCTCCTTGACCATCACGGAAGTGGTGAAGCAAGTGCAAAAAAATACGACTGGTACTTTCTAGATGTTGAGAGATGTGCTACAAAGATTACCTATGACTATGTCAAAGAAAACTTTACATTTAATGAGCCATCATGGATGAATGCAATGGTGAATGTTGTCAATGCTGTTGACTTATGGAAAATGGAAGAGGAAGCTAACTTTGAGTATGGAAAAGTGTGTATGCGCCTTGTCAATGAAACAAGAGAACTTAACCGAGTAATGTTTGCGGAGAGTGACAACAACTATAAACTTTCACTTTTAAGAGAAGCTTCTCAGTATGTAGATGAAAAAAATGCCCCTATCATTCTTGATGCTAAGATACATTCACTTAAAAAAGATTTTTTTAAAGAGGAGACAGACAATACCCTAGATAATTTAGCGACAAAGTACATAGTAAAACTTCTAGGAAATCTACGAGAATCGCACACTATATATTATAAAGGCTACAAAGGATTTTTGAGTTATGGAGTTGGAAATACCTCTATAGTAGGGAATGGATTTCTTCTAAGCTATCCAGAGTATGACTTCATTGTTGATGTGAGTTACAGAGGGACAATGAGTTTAAGAGCAAACAACAAAGTGAGCGTTGCACAAATATCAAAAGAGTGGGCTGATGGTGGAGGTCATCCCAATGCCGCAGGTGGTCGCATCATCGGATTTAAAGAACAGTATCGTTATGATAAAGTGAAAAAACAGATTCTAAACCTCATAGATGACAAAGAGTCTCGCGCTGGTGATTTAGAATATAAAGTAGAAGCTTGAGCTTCTGCGAAGAGAGAGTGTAAAATAAACTGTGTAAACCTTAAAAACTAGATTCATTTGATAAACTAATCAAGTGAATTATTTTAAAGGATTTACACATGAGCTTAATAAACCATGAAGAGTTAAAAAAACAATTAGCA
>Ga0256840_1001920_pt1 | contig 18850 bp, 14 predicted proteins | sample 355202metaG_FD_185969 | JGI IMG/M metagenome (GOLD analysis project Ga0256840, IMG submission 185969) | Hydrothermal vent microbial communities from Mid Atlantic Ridge, Atlantic Ocean - 355-202 | ecosystem: Environmental > Aquatic > Marine > Hydrothermal vents | place: Atlantic Ocean: Mid...
TAAAAGTGGATCTGGCCCTGACCACTGATGCCACCATGCAAGACCTGGTCGACCAGATAAATAACGCTTTAAAAGACCAAGGTTTTGATCCCTCGTCTTCTCTACAGGCCCTTTTTCGCCAAGGGCGTTTGGTCTTTGAGGCCCAAAAAGGGTGGGGTTTTGCTTTTTCTAATGATGCGGCAGGTATCCTCCTGGCCACTGGTATCAATGTATTTTTTACCGGGTGGGATGCCGGCAGTATCGGACTGAATCAAAAACTATCGGTAAATCCTGAATATGTGGCTGCTGCCCGTCTTGATCGTACAGCCTGGCGCAGTATTGCGCCGTTGTTTGGTTCTTACCGGAGCCGTGACCAGGTTGATCCGGATAAGACCTTAGAAACGCCTCCACACAAACTCTTTATCCGTTTCTTTGATGCTCAAGGCAACCAGGTCCTTCAGGATACGGAAAAGGGGTTTAAGACCAGAGAGCTAACCATAAATATCGATAAGGGTGATACAGTAGAGACTGTTCTGGCCAAATTAAATGCTATAAAGGGCCTAAGGGCCTATATCGATCCGGACAAACATATCGTCCTTGCGCTTGATCCTTCCGTGGATACCCCATACAAGGCCTTTGAATTGGGGGTGAGTGATCCGCCTCCGGTGGATAATTTTTTGGATTATTTACGTCAAAAAGGCACCTGGGTCCCGGAATACGTGGCCTCCTACGGGCGTCAAGAGTCTACGATATCTTTTACCAACCCGAGTAATGTCTTTCTAAACGAGGGAGGTCAGGACGTTACCCTCACTTTTACCTTTTACGATGCCCAGGGGAAAGAGACAGGCAATACCTCTGTCACCATACCCGACGGTACCCCCTTGGGGAAAGCCCCAGCCTCTTTGGTGAGTATCTTGAACGCCTTGCCTGAAATAAGGGCGGGGTTTACTGAGGGCGACAAGGGAGGAATCTTTCTCGGCCTTGAAAACCCCCCCGAAGGGACAGTGTCTTTTAAAATTACTGTTTCTGGTGGGAACGGTAACGGTAGCCTTGATTTGAGCAACGGCGATGTCCTAGAATTCCAAGCTGTTCCTGATCGGCAGCTGTTTTCAGGACTGGAACCTTGGCTACAGCCTGATCAATATCTGGCCACGGTAGACACCCCTCCAGAGCAACTTCGCTTCTCCGGTTGGCTTACAGTGCGTTTTTTTGATGCCCAGGGTAAAGAAATATCCCATAAGAGCCTTTCCACCTATGGGGCACCCGATATTACCGTTACCGATGTTAATAGTAACGGCCAGGTTGATCTGGCAGACCTTGTCGAAGCCTTAAACACTGTGGGGGGCCTTAAGGCCTATGTTGACAACGGCGAAATGGTCGTAAGACTTGACAACAACGCCCCCCAAAACGCGGCCTACTTTGTCTTGGAAGGTAACGGCCCTGGTAAGCCTTGGGGGGAAATATCCCTTAAAGATGCTCAGGATAGGCCTGTACGCCTGAATTTCTCTATGGGCATGATAGAAAATTGGCTCTTTGATGCTCAAGGACAGGCCCTGGATACCGATCCTTCAAATTCCTATGTCGATCCCTTTAGGGTGGAACTTTCCACTGCTGGTGGTCTTGTCCAGATACTTCAAAAATATAACGCCCCGGTAAATGCTAAGTACGGGCTCCAGGCGGACATAGATAAACAGGGGCGTCTAGAGATAAAGACCTCTGGACTGTACGATACAAGGAGCTTTACCCTCACAGATGGTCTGGTCTCTCAATCCGATACAGGGACACTGGCTGCCCGACGGTTTGATGCCCAAACAGACACCTGGTTTTATCTCTCTGACAGGCCCCTAGACCCCTTGGCCACTTTTACCGCTCAGACCCTAAGCCTTTACTATCAAAGAAAGGACGGCACCAGTCCGGTGCGGGTTGATATCGACGTGGGAAGCTCCGGGACCACTATCGCGTACTATTCTTGGGACAGTGTTACTTCTAGTTGGACTTGGCAGCGCAGTGATACCAGTGCGGTGACCGCCCCTTTTTCCCTGCAGGATATGGTCTCTTTGATAAATACCCTTGACTTTGATCAGGATGGCCAACCAGACTTTAAGGCCTCTTTTGATCAGTCCAGCCGTTTGAGTCTAGCGGTGGCCGATAACGACTTAGATAACGATGGTCGTCCGGATTGGCAGCGTTTCCGTTTGGAAACCAATTTAGGGGTAAGTCCTGGGAACCTGGTGGTCTATCTTGCGCGTCACGAGATTTTTTCTCGACCGAAGTTGTTAAATAGGCTCCAGGGTTTTTCTCCTGAACCTGGAGACAACCGCAATGCCTTAAAGATTGCTGACCTTTCCGAGCGTAAGCTGGCTGCTCTTGGGGAGGCCTCGGTGTCGGAATACTACCATGCCCTGGTAGGTGAGGTGGGGATCGCCGGAAAGAGCGTTAAGAATACCCGTTCTTTTCTAGAAGATTTGGTAGACCAGTTAAAGACCATGCGTGATAGCCTTTCGGCTGTGTCTCTAGACGAAGAAATGGCCAACCTCATGAAATATCAGCAAGCCTTTGCGGCCTCGGCCAAAATTTTAACCATTGCCGATGAAATGCTCGATACCCTAATTAGCAGTAAGCGTTAGCCATGGAGGCTGAAATGCGAATAGGCCTAAAAACCATGTACGATCGTATGCTTTACGGCTTAAACAAGCTTACCGATGACTTGAATACTTTACATACCCAGACAGCCTCGGGGCTGAAATACGAAAAACCCTCGGATGCACCGGTGGCCTTGGTGCAGGCCCTTTCTTACCGGGATTCTCTGGCGGAGATAGATCGTTACAAGAGGTCTATTAACGAAGGCAAGGCTTTTTTACGTACCATGGAGGGTGCCTATCAGGGTCTTGAAGATATTACCACACGGGCCAAACAACTGGCCCTGCAGGCGGCAAATGATGATCTTACCTTTGAGAACAGGAAGGCCTTGGCCCAAGAAGTAGATGCCTTGTTAAAAGAGGCCATAGCCTTGGCCAATACCAAAAATGGTTCGCGTTACGTCTTTGCCGGCAACCGCCCCACCGGGTATCCCGAAGCCCAGTTACCCTTTGAATTGCAAAAGACCACCTTACCTGACGGAGAGATCAAAGAAGAGGTGGTTTATAACGGAGGGGCCGAGGACCTTTACCTGGGTTACGCCACCCAGCAAAAGATCCTCGTTGGTAAAAATGGCCAACAGGCCTTAGTGGCTTCGGGAATATTTGACACCTTGATAAGTCTTAAGCGCACTCTCTTGGCCAATAATCAAGCAGATGGAGGTCGAGAGGTAGAAGACATTGGTACCCACATAGATCGCCTAGACCAGGTCCTTGATTACCTGACCCGGGAGCGTGCCGATCTTGGGGCACGCATGGATCACCTGGAACTAAAGGAAAATTTATACGATGATTTCAAACTCACTATAAAAGAGAACTTGGCTGACACAGAAGAAGTGAATCTCTTGGAAGTGGCCACGCACTTAAAGGCCAAAGAGACGGCCTATCAGGCGGCTTTGGCAGCCGCGGCCAAGGTAATGAATTTGAGTCTGGTTAATTACCTGTAGAGGGGGGGCCGTGCTTATTCTTTCTAGAAGGCCCGGTGAAGTCATAACTATAGGGCACGAAATCAGGGTAAAAGTCCTCGAGATAAAAGGGAGACAAGTTAAGCTGGGCATAGAAGCACCAGCCCATATCCCCGTACACCGTCGAGAAATATACGAAAAGATCCAGGAAGAAAACGTGAAGGCGGCTTTAGGGGGCGATGTACGTTCTTTAGATTTTTATCTGGACAAAACAGACCAGACAGATCCTGCAAATTCGTCTTAATTATTGCTTTAACAAGGAGGAGAGGTGGTGAAGATAGAAACCACGCGTTTTGGAGAGCTCGAGATAGACGAAGGAAAGATCATCTTTTTCACCTCGGGCATATTGGGCTTTCCCCAGGCCAAACGCTACATATTGTTGCCCCATAGGGATAGCTCTCCCTTTTTTTGGCTTCAAGCGGTAGATATCCCGGAACTGGCCTTTGTGGTGATTTTCCCTCGGGTGTTTTTCCCTGAGTTTCAGCCCAAGATCCCGCCGGAGGTAGGCCAAGAACTACTCTTAAGGGAGGGAGACGAGCTCGACTATTTGGCCATTGTCACCATACCCAAAGAAGATCCCACGGCCATGACGGTAAACCTCTTGGGGCCTATAGCCGTAAATGTGTCGCGCCGTCTGGCCAAACAGGTGATTCTGGATGCCAGAAACTATCCCTTAAAAGAGCCTCTTTTGCCTCGTATACGGCAGATGGCCATCTGTGATACCCACAAGCCCTCTTGGGCCCACCTGGGTGGAAATTAAGGTCGTAACCAGTAGTAGACCGATATCTTTTTGTGGGGTGAGAATATGAGTGATGTAGGACGCATCAATGTCTTGGGGTTGGGCTCAGGCCTGGATCTACAGGGTATTGTAGATAAATTTAGGCAGATCGAAAGCGCACCAATAAAACGCATGGAGGCCCAAAAAGACTATTATGAGCAACGTCTTACCGAATACGACTGGCTCACCTCTCAGGTTTTGGATCTGAAGTCAGATATCCTGGATCTTTCTTTAGAAAGCACTTATATGAGCCGCACGGCAGAAGTTAGTGGTTCGGCGGTTTCTGCCCGGGCAGATATAGGGGCCCTAAACGGGACTTACGATGTCGAGGTGTCTCAGCTGGCCCGTAAGAGCCTATGGGAATCTAGCCAAGGCTTTGCCGAAAAAAGCGACGTGGTGGCCACTTCTGACGATGTCTTAGAGATAGCTGTGGGAGATAAATCATTCAGTGTCCTGGTCTCGGCCAATACCACTCTCCAGGGCCTAGCCGATCTCATAAACAACGCCACAGATAACCCTGGTGTAACCGCCTCGGTCATCGATACGGGAGACCCGGCTACGCCCTATCGTCTTGTTCTTCAAGCCAACGATACCGGAGAAGAAAACCGTATTGTTGTTACCCAGGAGCTTTCAGGCCTTGGTTTTGACGAAATCACGGCCAAGCCCAACATTGTGCGTACCAATAACTATGCCAACCCCACCGATATAGTAACTACTACAGACACCTCTCTAACCGTCCAGGTAGGTGACGGAGAGGCCAAAGTGATAAATATAGCGGCCAATACCACTCTGGAAGACCTGGTAGACGTGATCAATAACGCCATGAGCAATACCTCTCTTAAGGCCTATATGCGTCGAGACGCCGCGGGAAATTATTTTATTGACCTTCGCTCTCCTGATCCGTTGACCATAACCGATGATCCCTCAGGCCTTTTCCCTAACGTGGTAGAAAGTGCTGGGGAGAGTCTAAATGCCTTTGTTAAGGTAGACGGCCTTCAATATCAGCGTAACAGCAACGAAATAGACGATATTATTCCCGGAGTAACTCTAAGCCTAAAAGACGTAGGTTCTAGTAAAGTTAGTGTGTCTTCCAATTATGATGATATTAAGACCAAATTTAAGGACTTTGTAGAAAAAATAGGTAAGCTCTTTCAAGATTTACAACAGAAGATGGGGGTGGATCAGGAAACCGGACAAGAAGGCCCCCTTTACGGGAGTGAGGTAGCGCGTAACCTTATTAGAGACCTTCAAGACGGTTTACTCACCGTGGTACACAATCCTGATGGTCCCCAGAGCCTTTTTGACCTTGGTTTGAATTTTAGCCGCGACGGGACTATCTCTCTAGACGAAACCAAATTAGCACAGGCTATAGAGGAAAATCCCGAAGGCGTAAAGAGGCTCTTGGTGGGGGATGAGCAAGAGGGAATAACCGGTATTGCCGACAAGATAAACCAGACCCTTCAGCGCTATTTGGGCGCAGACGGGCTTATTTCTATAGAACAAAAGGGTGTAGAGGGGCGTATAACCCGGCTAGATAATGACATAAGCCGGGAACAACAGCGTGTAGAGGCTTACATCTCCACTCTACAACGCCAATTTATGGCCTTAGACGAGTATATTCAGCACTTGAACAATCTTTCTTCCTATTTAGACGCCCAATTCAAGAGCATCCAAGGCGGTTCCGAAAAGAAGTAACAAAGCTTGCCGGTTCAGGGAAGAACCAAAAAGCAACAAGGAGGTTTTTATAAAATGTATGGAGCAGCACTTAGTGCCTATAAAAAGACATCTCTAGCCAACGTGAATGATCAGGCCCAGGCGGTAAAGCTCTTGTTCGATGGTGCGTTAAAGGAATTACATTTGGCCAAGGATTCCCTAGATGCCCCCTTAGATTTAGGCCACCACATCGGTAAGGCTATAGCTATCGTGGGGGAGCTTCAAGCCGGTTTGAACTTTGAAAAGGGTGGGGAAGCGGCTGAATTTTTGTATAGCCTGTACGCCGCTATTATAAGAGAGCTTTCTAAGGTGAGTGGTCCAGAAGACAAAAATATTTTGCACCTTAGTATCCGTTACCTGACGGAATTAAAAAAAATTTGGGAAGAACAGGTTTTAGGAGTCCAAGCAGGAGAAAAACCCTCCCTAGCCAAAGAAAAGGGTAAGGTTTTGGCAAATATTGAAGCCCATATCTGACCGCAGGGCTTCTTAGTACAGGGCAGGTCTATATCCTGCCCTTTTTTATTATGATTAATCTTTTCGCACATAGGGAGTAGTAGATGAAGGAGCTAAATTTCAGCCAACTATTAGATGAATTTATCAAAGAGCAAGAGAAAGATCGTAATTTTTTTGAAAAATTGGCCGATCATGAAGTTTCTGAGGGGGTATTGACCTATATTTATCAACGTCTTTATCTCAGGCGCAAATTTTTGGCTCAATTTCATAATATTCGGCCTGAGGTCCGTTCAGAGGAGGAGAGGAAAGCCCTCCTTGGTAAGATCGGGTTAATAATAACTCGGGAAGAGTTCTTGGCCCACCGGCTGCAGGAATTAAAAGCGGCCCTTAACCAGAGGCTTGCCCATATTAAACAACACCAGGAGGTTTCTAAGGCCTATAAGGGGCTATCGCGGTTTACAAATCACCTTTAAAAAGCGTTTTTTACCCACGCGCAATACGTGCTCTCCAGGGCCAAGGGAGATTTCCTCGTGGGTAATCTTTTTACCCGCAAGTTGGATTGCCCCCTGGGCCACCAAGCGCCTTCCTTCTGAGGAGCTCTTTACCAAACCCTGTCCTTTTAAGAAGCCCGGTAACCATATTTTGTCTTCGGTAATTTCCACGGTGGGGATGTCTTCTGGGACACCACCGCGGGCAAATACGCGTTCAAACTCCTCAGCGGCCTTTTTGGCCGCCTCGGGGGAATGGAAACGAGAGACAATCTCTAAGGCCAGTTGTTTTTTGGCCTCTTTAGGGTGCAGGATCCCCTTGGCTACTTCGTCTTTTAGGCGGGCAATTTCTTCTAAGGCAATATCGGTTAGGAGTTCATAGTAGCGCCACATGAGTTCATCACTAATGGACATTAACTTTCCAAACATTTCTCCTGGAGGTTCGGTAATACCTACGTAATTACCCAAAGATTTACTCATCTTTTGTACGCCGTCGAGGCCTTCCAAGATAGGTACCGTTAAGATTACCTGTGGTCTTTGGCCGTATTCGCGCTGGATCTCACGACCCACCAATAAGTTAAAGCGCTGGTCTGTGCCTCCTAGTTCCACATCGGCCTCTAAGGCCACCGAATCGTAGGCCTGAATCAAGGGATAAACGAGTTCGTGGATCCCTATCGGCCTTTGGCCTTCAAAGCGTTTTTTAAAATCTTCGCGTTCAAGCATGCGCGCTACGGTATATTTAGCACACAGACGTATAAAGTCTTCGGCTGTTAGAGAGGACATCCACTGGCTATTGAAGACTATCTTGGTCTTTTCTGGGTCTAAAATCTTAAATACTTGTTGGGCATAGGTCCTGGCGTTTTCTAACACCTGTTCACGGGTTAGAGGAGGGCGCGTTTCGGAACGCCCTGAAGGGTCGCCGATCATGGCGGTAAAATCTCCTATAAGGAAATAGACTTCATGGCCCAGTTCTTGAAAATGGCGCATCTTGCGAATAAGGACGGTATGTCCCAGATGAATATCCGGGGCAGTGGGGTCAAACCCTGCCTTTACCCGCAAAGGACGCCCTGTCTCTTGGGCCAATTTGAGGCGTTCTAATAGTTCCTCTTCTTCGATTATTTCTACAGTACCTCGACGGAGATATGCCAGCTGTTCTTCCGGGCTCAAAGGGGTCTTTTTCATATTGTTCCCTTTTGGTTAATTTTTGCCTTTTTAGGCAAGCGTTTTTTCTAACGCAGGGGCAGGGCTTGTGCAAGTCTTTTGCTTGCCTAACTTTGGGGCCTTTTGCTCCTACCCTTAGGCCTTGCGATGACTTTGTTCTCATGGGGTTAATAATAAGGGCTGCGGTGCGATAAGCAGAGTTTGGGCGAAGCTTGAAGGCAAAAACTACAAGTAACGGAGGCAAGTAAGATGCCCATTACGGTGCGTCTTCCCAGAGAGGTATAGGAAAGGATTGATCGGCTGGCTGGGCTTACGGGGCGCACCAAGAGTTATTATTTGAGGGAGCTGATCCTGAGAGGGCTTGATGATCTTGAAGATTACTATCTTGCGGCCGAGGTTTTGGAGAAGATAAGGAAAGGCGAAGATATACTGCGCAATAGGGGGATTTTCGTTTCCCCTGCGGGAGTGCGAAGGTGTAGGCACAATTAAAGGCATAGGCCGTATTTACCAGCAGACTTTTATAGACACCTGTTCCAAAGTGGCCTTTGCCAAGCTGTATACGAGCAAGCACCCCATCAATAGTGCTGATCTTTTGAATGATCGAGTAATACCATTTTTTTGACGAGCAAGGGATTTAGACCTATGGATGGAAAAATACAACAAAGAGAGGCCGCATCAGGGGAAATACTGTAATGGTGTGGAAAATTATTTTAGGCCAAACAAACCCAATAAATCTCTTAATTTCTTTTTGCTTACGGGTATAATTTGTTTATCTCTTAATAAGATATAATTTTTCCCTTCTTCTTTTAACAATTTTTTTATATGATGAGTATTTACAATGAAACTTCTGTGTACACGGATAAACATTTTAGGGTCTAGTCGTTTTTCTATACGGGCTAGAGATAGTGGGCAAAGATATAGTTTCTGTTTATAGATTATTTCTGTATAGTTCCCGGCGGCCTTTAAAAAAGAAATATCTTTTAAGTCTAAAAACAATAAATTATTTCCTTCATATACAGGCAATTTAACAATATTTGAACCTTCGGTCATCAAATTAGTAGTTTCATAGAGTATTGCTATAAACCTATTAGGACAATAGCCTTTTAATAAAAACACTTTTCCTAGAAAAATTTTATTTTTTTTATTAGATGTAGGAAATATTTTTAATATATAATTTGAGCTCTGTTGATACATCTCGGCTTCTTTTGTCATTTGGCTAATTTGTTTTAGGGCTTTTGGAGAATGGATTTGGGCCAAATTACTTAATCTTTCAGGAGAAAGAGAAAAGCCAAAATCTTCTTCTATTACGTGGTTGAAACAAATTATGTTTAACTCTTTGTCAAAAACAACTAAGCCTATTCTGAAGTTTTTGATCAGTTCGAAAAAAATTTGGATCATATTAGACTTGAAAAAGAATTTATTTTACAACGAAGAAATTTTAAAAAAGGTCTTAAATTAATAGCATCTTTTCGTATAAAGACAAGCTTTTTCGGCAACTCATTTTATGAGACCTTTGCAAAATTACCAAAATCAGTATTGCAAGTACTACCGCAAGGGATCCGTTCCCATTTTTCGGAACGAAAAATAGGAACGGATCCTTGAAGGGGACTTAAGAAAAGGTGTTTGCAAAGATCTCTTTATAATTGTCTTGGGGGGCAGAAGATTGACACGTATTCAAGTAGTCTTAAAGTTCTTTCTAGAATTGTCCGAATCGATCTGAAAACCAATTTATTCAAAAGGAGGCTTAGATATGGCGATAAGGGTGGGTATCAATGGTTTTGGACGAATTGGTCGTGCTGTTTTTCGGGCCCATTTACTCTATCCAGAATTTAAAGACGTGGAGATAGTAGCTATTAATGATCTTACGGATACTCATACACTGGCCCATCTGTTAAAGTATGATTCGGTCTTTGGCCCTCTGAAGCACGACATTTCTTATACCGAAGATTCTATCGTAGTTGATGGTAAACAAGTAAGAGTCTTTGCCCAGCCTGAGCCGGGGAAGATACCTTGGGGGGAGATGGGCGTAGAATACGTGGTAGAGTCCACAGGACGTTTTACCGACGCCAATTTGGCCCGCGCCCATTTAGACGCAGGGGCCAAGAAGGTGGTTATTACTGCTCCGGCAAAGAACGAAGACTTTACTGTGGTGTTAGGGGTAAATGAAGACGATTATGATCCTCTAAAACACCATGTAGTATCTAATGCCTCGTGTACTACTAATTGTCTCGCTCCGGTGGCTAAGGTCATATTGGATCGGTTTGGTATTAAAAGCGGCTTAGTAACCACGGTTCACGCCTATACCAACGACCAACGCCTGTTAGATTTTCCCCATAAGGATTTACGTCGGGCCCGGGCGGCCGCCCTCAATATGATTCCTACTAAAACCGGTGCGGCGGCTGCCGTAGGGAAGGTGATTCCCGAGTTAAAGGGAAAGTTTGACGGTTTGGCAGTCCGTGTTCCCACTCCTGATGTGTCTCTGGTGGACTTGGTGGTAGAGGTAGAGAAGGCTACCACCGTACCCGAGGTCAATCAGGCTTTAAAAGAGGCCCAAAGTAGATTTTTGGGCTATACCGAAGAACCTTTGGTGTCTACAGATTTTCTTATGAATCAACATTCCTCTATTGTCGATGGTCTATGTACCAGGGTAATTGATGGTACCTTGGTAAAGGTGATGTCTTGGTACGACAACGAGTGGGGGTATGCCAATCGGGTGCTCGATTTAGTGCTTTATATGGAATCAAAAAAAGTCTAAAATCTGATTGATGAAAGAAGAAAGACAGGGATTTACCTCTAAGGCCCTGATAGCCAATTTGCAGGAGACGGCAGTCAAGGAGTTTCCCATTGACGAGAGTCATTGGGTCTTCCTAGAAGTGGTTTCTGGCTATCAGGGCTTACAGCATCAGGCCTTTGAGCTCATAAAAGAGGCCAATCATCCCTACCGTAATTTACGGCTAGTCCTAGATGATTTGCGCTCTTTTATCCTGAAAAATTTTCGCATCATCGCCAAACACCCCAAAGGGCCTCAGGCCTTTGAGGTAGCCAGTGAGATTTTCCTGCGCACCTTTAAAGAGACCAAAAACGAAGACCTTTGGCGTCAAGCAGCAGAAGGTCTTTTTTCCCTCCTAGAAAAGGCTAGCCAGACCTTTGATAATGACCTTTGGTTTAAGTTTTGGCCCTTTTTTGAAGGTGTCTTTCAAAAGCTTTATGTCCTTCCCCAGGAGGTTTTACTTTTATTCTTCCAGAGCTATCACTCATTTAAACGTCTAGCTAAGATCCTCCAAAAAAAAGCCCCCAAGGGTTTGTCTCTCCACCATTTTATTAAATTGTTGGTCCATTGTTTAAGAATCACCTACGACTACTGGCTTGCCCAACCTGATCCTTCTTTCTGGGTAGAAGAAGAATGTGCTTGTAAATTGCACCAGAATATAAAGCGTTATTTCGAATTAATTTATCCGGTATCTCATGAAAATTTACGTTCGTTAAAAACGAAGTTAGATCTCCTCTGTGATCAAGAAGAAGACAGTCAATTATTAGAATCTCTTTTAGAGTTTCCAGACTATCTAGATATTGTGCGTTTTTATAAAAAATTACCCGAGCAAATCGCCTCTTTAGCTGAAGAAACAGACCCGGAAGATCCCTTACATAACATAAAGATTATCTTCCTTTTTCGTATATTAGAAACCCCGGGTCTTGTGCCTATTCATGAAGATACACTACGTGAAGTAAATCGTGAACTTGTCAACATGATTCGGCGCGAACCCTCTGAAAAACTAGATGATTTTATAACGCGCGCCTTTGCATTATTGCGCAAAAATATTCGCCACTATCCCTGGACAGCTTTGCAGTGTATAAAAAATATGGGTTTTGAGATCCTTGACCGAGGAGATCCCCGTCTAGCAGAACTTTTTCTCGAAGAAGTTGTGCGTTTTGGTTTTCAACCTCCAGAGATAAAAGGAGTGGATCAGGAATGGCATCTTATTTTCAATCCGGTCCATCTTTTAAATATTCGTACCTGGCTAGAAATAATTACTCATTATCCTAAATGGTGTACTACTTTACTTTCAGCCTTAATAATTAATCTAAAATTGGCAGGCACATGTATTAGAGACACAGATCTTTTTCAGAGAGATGTATCTCAGCTTTTAAATAGTGATATTGAACCTGTATACAATCTTGTTAAACAATTTTGTCGCTTACTTCCTGTGTATTATAATGAGATTGGTGCTGAAGGTTTGTTGCGAGATGTATCTACTGAATTAGATGAGATTCATAAACGTAAAGATGAGTTAATTCATTTTTTACGTAAACAAAGTCATGTAGAAAGTTCTAATCTTATTATCGATTTTATCGAAGCTATTCTAAAATTTTGGCTTACTAAAGATAAAACACCATTAAAACCTTTTATCCCCCCCGAACTCTTTGCACGCATACCCGTTTCAGGTCCTTATATAGATTCGGTACATGAAATATTGAAATCCCTGTTTGAAAAAGAATCTTTGTCAGATGTTCATGATTTATTAGATCTTTCTGAAGAAAAATTACAGAAAGCTATTAATGATCTGTCTGGAGTTGAACAAGAAAAGAAGAGAGTTTTATTGCTTGTTCGTATGTATCAACTAGAGCTTCAAAAATATAGTTTTGATGTACGTGGTATATGTTCTATTTTAGAACAAGCAAAGAATTGGGGTTTTGAAGGCACTCAAGAGCTAATAAAGGTCTTGGAAGAAGAAGATGACCGGCGCAAGCTTGAAGCTATCTTGGATTATCTTGAATACCTTAAAAATATTATTCTCAGTCGAGAAAAATTTAAACCTCGTGAAGATATATATTTTAAGCGTCATATAGCGGCTGATATTCCCTCTATGTATGGCCGTTATCATGAAAAAAAATTCGATGCGCTTGGGCTTACTTTTCGCTTAGAAGCGATAGCGAATGCTATACTGGAAAATTTAGTATCTTCTGTAGATTTGCCTTTTATAACACGTACTACTTTTTTTGAATTAGTGAAAATTTTACGTTATTTTCGGCGAGCTCTATATCTAGAGGGTATAAGTTCTAAAAAGTTCAATACTTATCTCAGTTTGTTCGAGGCTTCTTTGAGTATAAGGCGTTTTACTTATACTCAATATTTAGATATTTTTAAAGGACTTTTAGAAGGTGTAAAAGATATAATAAAAGTTTATTACATAAGTCCACACCGAGAAAACCTTGCTATTATTTTACGCCAATTGGGTCGCAAGAATCTTCTGCCTAGATATCTTGCCGGCCAAGAAAATTTGTCTGATGATGAACTGTTTCATCAGGTTTCTGAACGTTTTTTACGAGACCTTATTGCCCAATCTTTTGCCCTACAGGCCCTTGATAATTTTGTCACTAAACTTTATCAGGCCTTGTTAGAACAACGCAACAGGCTTTCTCAAGAAGATCTAGACCTTCTTATGACTTATGATCCCGCACGCGCGGTAAGTTTGCTACATGAACCAAACCCCCTGACCAGCGATCTTATTCATCTAGGCAATAAAGGATTTAATCTTTATCTATTGTCCCAGTTAAATCTTCCTGTTCCGCCTGGCTTTATTATTACTACCGAGGTGTTTAGGTGTTGGAGAGTCATAAAACGTTATCAGCGCACTTACGAAGATTTCTTAAAACACGTAAGAAAGGCCCTTAGAAAAATCGAGGAATTGACAGGGAAACGTTTTGGATCGCAAGAAAATCCTCTTTTCCTATCGGTGCGGAGTGGTGCTGCTATTTCTATGCCTGGGATGATGGCTACTATTTTAAATGTGGGCAGCAATCCCACCATAATAGAAGGCCTGGCCCGCAAGACGGGTAATGAGTGGTTTGCTTGGGATACTTATCGACGTTTTGTCCAAAGTTGGGGCATGGCCCATGGTCTGGAAAGGGATGTGTTCAATCGTCTTATGCGGGAACACAAATCTTTCTATGGGGTGCGGAAAAAACGGGAATTTTCCGGGGCCCAGATGAAGGAATTGGCCCTAAAATACCGGGCCAAGGTAATAGATTCTGGTATTCATATCACCGACGACCCTTGGGAACAACTTTTGGTGTCCATCGAGTTAGTCATTTCTTCGTGGAATTCCGAAAAGGCCCGTGCTTACCGCGAAATTATGGGGGTATCAGATTATTGGGGTACAGCAGTTTGTGTCCAGGCTATGAGTTTTGGTAACCTGTCTCTGTCTTCAGGAACAGGAGTCCTCTTTACGGCGCCCCCCTATGGTAAGCTCTCTCGTGTAGCCCTTTGGGGAGATTATACCCCTGGGAACCAAGGGGAAGATATAGTCTCTGGGCTGGTGATGACTTATCCCATATCTATTGAGCAGAAAAAGCGTGAAGGAAGGGAAGAAGAGCCGTCTCTGGAAGAATTGTTTCCAGAAATCTATAAGGCCCTATACGAGATTGTTCAGTTTTTGATTTACGAAAAAAAATGGTCTCATCAGGAAATAGAGTTCACCTTTGAGGGGCCTGAACGGGAAAAACTCTTTATTTTGCAAAGTCGTGATATGGTAACCAAAGAAGAGCGGCCTACGACGGTGGTTTTCATCCCTACACCAGAGCTTGAAAGGTCGTTTATAGCACGGGGTATCGGGGTTTCGGGAGGGGCACTTTCTGGCCGGGTGGTGTTTACCTTAGAAGATATCGAACAGTTTCGCCAGCAGGATCCGTACTCTCCCCTCATCTTAATTCGTTTTGATACTGTTCCGGACGATATTCAAGAAATAAGTGCTGCCGATGGATTACTTACCGCCCGAGGAGGTCAAACGTCTCATGCGGCTATTGTGGCTTCGCGATTGGGCAAAACTTGTGTTGTAGGTTGCGAACATTTGGTGGTCTATGAAGATCAGGGGTACGCTCGTCTTGGAGAACATATAATTCGCAAGGGAGACTGGATAAGCCTTGATGGTGTAAATGGCCGCATCTATTTGGGTAGGCACGAAGTCAAAGAGGCCACTAGTCTTTTTCAGAATTAGTTACCAAGGTCATCTATAAGTTGACTGACAGGAGGAGGGAAATGATTCAAATATCAGAGCCTTTACCAATAAGATTAGGAATTAATGGCTTAGGCCGTATAGGTAAACTTACCCTTTGGCACCACATTGCTCGTAAGTCTTTTTCCGAAATAGTGGTTAATTTAGGTAGACAGGCGGGACAGAGTCTGGCTGATATTGCCCATTATATCGAAAAGGACAGTACTTACGGGTGGCTACCGGTATATTTACACGGCCATCGGGCCCAACGTGTCATTGAAAACCTGGATGAAACTAACGGGACCATGACCATAGATGGTGTGCCAGTGCGCATCCTCAGAGAGAAGCGAAACCCTAAAGAAATTGCTTGGCGTGACTACGGAGTAAAACTGGTGGTCGATGCTACAGGACGTTTTCGGGATCCCACCGCAGATCCGGAAACGCCTGGTGGTGCCTTGCGTGGGCATTTGGTAAGCGGAGCCGAAAAGGTCATCCTTTCGGCCCCTTTTAAACTGAAGGAAAAGGGGGTGGGGTTTCCGGAAGATACCGTAACGGTGGTATATGGTATAAACGAAGATGATTATAACCCTTCCAAACACCAGGTCATTTCGGCGGCCTCTTGTACCACTACTTGTCTGGCCTATATGATGCGCCCGTTGTTGGATTATTTTGGGGTGGAGCGCATCCTTTCGGCCTCTATGGTTACGGTACACGCTGCTACTTCGTCTCAGGCCGTGCTAGACCGTGTTCCCAAGGCAGGGGCCACAGACTTACGCAAGATTCGTAGCATCTTCAATAATATTATCCTCACTACTACAGGGGCAGCCAAGGCCCTAAGTCTGGTTATACCGGAGATGAAAAAAATAGGCTTTATTGCCGAAAGTGTGCGGATCCCCACCAATACCGGGAGCCTCATTGTATTAGTGATAAATATCCAAGACGAGAGTTTAGAAAACCGTATTACCCGCGATACCATAAACAATATCTATCGCGAGGCAGCTGAAGGGCCCTATAAGGGATACCTAATCTATACCGAAGAGCAGAACGTTTCTTCCGATATAATCGGCTACCCTAAGGCTGCTACTATTATCGAGGCCTCCGAAACCCATACTCGTACGGCCTTGATCCATGTAGATCTAACCAAGGCCTGCGGACCTGACGGGAAGGCTCTAAAAAGTTTGGTGTGTTCAGAAGTCGAAGTACCTATTACCCAGGCCGTTATATATGGTTGGTACGACAATGAATTTGGTTCCTACACCAATATGTTAGGCGAGCTAACCCTTTACATCGCCCAACAGATGATTTGAGGAGGAGATCCCGGAGGGAGGACATGAAAACCATAGACCAAATCAAAATAACGAACAAAAAGGTCTTTTTACGGGTTGATTTTAACGTCCCCTTAAAAGGTGGGGAAGTAGCCGATGATACCCGTATACGATCCACCCTTCCCACTATTCGTTATGCCCAGCAACAAGGGGCCCGGGTGATTTTGGCCTCCCATCTCGGACGCCCCAAGGGAGAGCGCCGGCCAGAGTTTTCCCTAGCTCCGGTGGCTAGGAGATTAGGGACTTTGTTAGGGCAAGAAGTTTCCTTGGCCCCAGACTGTATAGGGCCAGAAGTAGAGGCCATGGTGGATAACTTGGCCCCAGGCCAGGTTTTACTTCTGGAAAATCTGCGCTTTCACCCGGGAGAGACCGAAAATTCTCCGGAATTTGCCCAGGCCCTGGCCCGACTGGCCGAGGTATATGTAAATGACGCCTTTGCTGTCTGTCACAGGGCCCATGCTTCTGTAGTAGGCGTTCCTGCCCTGCTTGAAGAAAAGGCCGCGGGTTTTTTGTTGGCCCGCGAAGTCCGTTATCTCTCCAGACTTGTTTCCGCTCCGGAATCACCGGTGTCTATGGTGGTTGGCGGGGCCAAGGTCTCCACCAAAATTGGTGTATTACGTAACCTCTTGCCCAAGCTCGATAAATTGTTAATTGGTGGAGCCATGGCCAATACCTTTCTGAAGGCCCAGGGGTTTAAGACAGGCCGTTCTTTTGTGGAGGAGGAATTTCTAGAAGAAGCGCGCCGTATCTTACAAGAAGCAGAGACTGCGGGGGTAAAGGTCTATTTGCCCCTTGACGTGGTGGTGGCTGAAGACAAAGAGGGGAGCTGGGTAGAGACGGTTTCTATAAGGGATGTGCCCGCAGTCAAGGCCATTTACGATATTGGTCCTCAAACCATAAAATACTTTGCCCAGGCCTTGAAAGGACAAGGTACCATTGTGTTTAACGGCCCTTTGGGGTTGTTTGAAAATGAGATCTTTGCCCAGGGGACTTTTCAGTTGGCCCGTATAATAGCCACTTCTAACGCCGTTACCATATGCGGTGGAGGAGATACTCTGCGGGCCCTTAAACAGGCCGGGGTAGCCACGGCTTATTCTTATTTGTCCACCGGGGGAGGGGCTTTTCTAGAATTTTTAGAAGGCAAATCCCTTCCAGGTATAGAGGTTTTAAACTAATTTAACCAATGGGGGGCATTGATGGGAGAAATACGTATGAATATTGAAGCTCGTACAGATTACGATTGTGAGGTAACAGGGCTTCCTGCCCAACGATGGGCAGAGGCCGTTTTCAAGATAGACAAAGAAGAGATAGTATTAGAGGTAAGCGTTGAAAAACAGGTCATAATAGGGTTAATGATCGGCGAAGATACTATGTGGAAGGGGACTTTGGAGGGTTTTAAAAAGCTCTTACAAGGCAAGCTAAAGCCTTAATTTGGAGGTGGGGAAATGACACGCAAATATTTAATGGCGGGTAATTGGAAGATGCACAAGACGGTAAAAGAAGCGCAGGCCTATGTGGAGACCTTTTTGCCGTTGGTAAAAGAAGAGACAGAACGGGAAATTATGTTGGCCCCGTCCTTTACTGCTCTTTATGCTTTGGCGGATCTTTTAAAAGATACCAATGTAGTTTTAGGGGCTCAGAATTGCCACTGGGAAGACGAGGGGGCCTTTACCGGAGAAGTTTCACCTAAGATGCTTGCCGAATTAGGGGTTACCTATGTTATTATAGGACATTCGGAACGAAGACATATTTTTGGCGAGACAGACGAGGTCATTAGAGGCAAGATCGAGGCTGCTTTGCGTCATGGCCTTCGTCCCATAATGTGTGTGGGCGAGACCCTAGATGAGCGGGTGGCGGGCGACACCATGGTAGTTCTAGAAAGACAGCTACGCGAAGGGCTCAAGGGCTTTAGTGCTGCAGATCTAAAAAACTTGGTCTTGGCCTACGAGCCCGTATGGGCTATAGGGACAGGGAAGACAGCCACTCCGGAAATAGCCCAGGAGGCCCATGCCTTTTGTCGCAAGATTCTCTCTGATATGTTTGGGGATGACTTTGCACAGTCGATACGCATCCTTTATGGGGGTAGCGTAAAGCCTGAAAATGTTGTAGGACTTATGGCCCAAACGGATATAGACGGGGCTCTGGTAGGAGGGGCGTCTCTTTCCCCAGAGAGTTTTTCCCGGATCGTTTGTTTTGGGAGGGAAACTTAGATGTACACGGTTTTGGTCATTGTGCACGTAATAGTATGTCTGTTTTTGATAGGTATAGTGATGGTAAATGTGGGAAAGGGCTCTGAGGTAGGGGCCGTATTTACCGGTAGCCAGGCCATTTTTGGAGGTGCTGGCCCAGGTACCTTCCTA
>Ga0256840_1001921_pt1 | contig 18846 bp, 17 predicted proteins | sample 355202metaG_FD_185969 | JGI IMG/M metagenome (GOLD analysis project Ga0256840, IMG submission 185969) | Hydrothermal vent microbial communities from Mid Atlantic Ridge, Atlantic Ocean - 355-202 | ecosystem: Environmental > Aquatic > Marine > Hydrothermal vents | place: Atlantic Ocean: Mid...
CTGCAAGTAAAAGGTTTGTAAATATCGGACCTTTTTTAATCTTAAACTGATTGTTTTGTGGGTCATATATTTCTGCACCCAAGATGTCTGATGGGAGTAAATCCGGTGTGAACTGGGCACGTTTAAAGTCAAGTCCCAAAGCTTTTGAAAGTGCGTTTACTGTAGTGGTTTTTGCAAGTCCGGGAACACCCTCTATAAGAATATGCCCTTCACACAAAAGTGCAATAAGCAGAGAATCTATCATTTTTTCCTGTCCAACAACTACTTTTGCAACTTCATTTTTTACATTCTGTATTTTATTAATCATTTTTATACCTCAATTGTTAAGTGCCTGACAAGAATAAATGACATAATTTAATGAAGAGAGAAAATGCAAGATACAAGGCGAAAATCCGCAGGAGCTACTAGTAGCTTCAAGGGTTTTTAACGAAGTTAGATTGTGTTTTCTCGCTTCACCCGGAGGGCAACATACAAAGGACTCATTTTCTGCGTTGAACTTCTGTTAACGATGCTAGCATCGCCAACAAAAGTTCGCCTTGAAACTAAATCCTTTATATGTTGTTAAATATGTCATTTATTCTTGTCAGGCACTTCATATATCTTTTTATTATTATTATTGTAAGTATATTCTCAAGAAGTAAACGATTACTAAATACCAATATTTAGCACTTTTGCAATCCCCTCTTTTCGTATCAAATTATTGAGTTTTTTGACAAGGTTTTGTTTCGCTATAGCATAGCCTTGAGAGGATTGTCCGGTTACATGTATAACATTAGCCCCTAACACTTCCCCTCTATAGTTTTTTGTCACGAAAGATATTTCACTGCGGGCAAGTGTAAAACCGTAAGCATTTGCTTTTTGAAGTTTTGCCCGTATAAAAACAGTGTAGTGCATTTTGGACTTTATATTTTTTATAATAAACTTTTTTTGCGTCAATGCACTTTTAACCGGTTGTATTAAACTTGTTACATTAGAATGTATCCAAAAGCTAATATGTCCCAAAAGATAGTCATATCGTTCATTCACTTCACTCATCCATGCAAGATATTTTGTATCATCAAACTCTTTGTGCAGCACTTTCATAACTATCAGGGCATTTTGCACATATATAAATGATTTTTTCATATTTTTATAATATGCCAGCTGTTTGAGTGCATCAAGTTTTTGTAAATTTTTCACTTCACTCTTGTATATTTCCAGTTTTTGGTCTAATTCGTTTTTCAGACCTTGAAACAACTTTTGTTTATTGACCTTTATAAGAGCCGCATATCTCTTAAATCCGAGTTTCTTTACATGTAGTATTTCATATTCGCTGATTTTTATTTTTGCAACACTGCTTTGTGTTTCATTTATATATGTAGCCTCGGAGCTGTTGACACTTCCCTCTTTTACAACTGTTTTTGCACGAAAGTTTGAGGAAACAGCTACATGTAATGTCGAGGCTACAAGGCTCAAAGCATTCGTAATGGCATCTTGCTGATTCTCACCTTCACCCAATGCATAAAGCGTAGAGCTGTTAGACTGTGGTGGTTGCAGATACCATGAGGGGAGTTCCTTTTTCGCTGCAACAACTCTTGGTTTTGCAGTACAACCACTTAACAATAATCCTGTTATTAAAAAAATTATGCCAATTATATTCATCTGTTTAACTGCTCAAGTGTTTTTTTTCTTTTTGATATGAGTGAATTTATTCGAATAACTGCTTCATTAATCTCTTCTACCGGTTCAACCATCAAATTATCGGCATATTCATAATACTCTTTTGCCTCTTTGTATTTTCCCTGCGCCTCTTTTATCACACCCAAGTCATAAAATGCCACATAGCTTTTCATATTTGTCGCATCAATCAACTCTTTTAAAAAACGTTCTGCTTTGTCGTAGCGTCCCTGCTCTATATATTTTAAAGAGACTTTTAAGAGTTTTTCCTGTTCGTCTGTATAATCCAAATCAGGATCCTCAAGCAGTTTTACATGAAATTTTCTGTAATGCGGGGTAAGCTTATAAATAAACGTATCTGCTATATTATCTGCAAGCCTTTGCGCCACCATCATTTTTGATGGAATTGCCCGTGAATCATCAGCACAGTGTTTAAACGAAGCAGACCGGCTTAAAGTATCAGCATAAATAATATCGCCTTTTGCAACATCCACTATTCTTACTTCGGCAGAAAGACCTATCAGTCGTTTCATACAGCGCACCCTGTATGTTTCGAGTTCTGTACATTTTCTGTTAGCACAACGGACACGAGGCTCATAAAAATAACTGTCTTCCTTGGTAATAGGGCTTACATTTCCCGAAATTATAGCCTGAGCGCCTATGAGCTCTCCAACCTGAACAATATTTTCATCATTGACAAGACCACTGTTTTGAAGTTTTTGTTCTGCTATAACTTTATTTATATCGTTTCTGCTTACAACAGTAAAATATTTTTTATTGTTTATCTCAAAATTAGAAAGCTTTGCTTCTATTTTTCTCGAAAGTCCTACTCTGTCATGTCTGAAATCTGTCACTGCTATTACTTTTGTCTGCGATATTCTGTCAATCTGTGCAGGTTCCAGCGCCTGTACTGTAACTTTTTGGGAACATCCACTCATAAAAACAATAAAAACAGTCATGACTACATGTATAATATTTTTCATAAAACTCCTCTTTGTGAAACGATTGTAGTTAAAAAGCATTTAATTGTAAATAAATCTATTCAATCTTATAAAATTTATAAATTTAGACTCTTTTTTCTTGACATATCAACTGTATTTGTCTATAATTTCGACCTCTTAACAATAAGAGGCAAAAGTCCTGTTAGCTCAGCTGGTAGAGCACGTCACTTTTAATGATGTGGCCGATGGTTCGAATCCATCACAGGACACCATTTTTTTGTTATTTGCACCTCAGGTTAAAGTTCACGTACCTTATGTACGCTTCACTTTAAACTTCGGCACAACTAATCAAAAAACAACTACAAAAAGTGGCCCCGTCGTCTAGCGGTTAGGATCCATGGTTTTCATCCATGTTACAGGAGTTCGATTCTCCTCGGGGTCACCAACTTTTCTCACTTTCAAACAATCATTAGAAATTTATGTCATAATAACATTATCCTATAAACTTGAGGGAATACAATTATTATGCATTCATGGATTACACTTTCACAGGCAATTGGTGGTATCGGTATTTTCATACTTGGTATGATTATCATGACCCAGGGTTTGCATGCTCTTGCCGGCGATACTATCAGAAATGCTTTAATTCGTTTTACAAAAACACCTACCACCGGAGTTATTACAGGAGCCATCAGTACTGCTGTTTTGCAGTCATCGAGTGCTACAACAGTTGCTGCTGTGGGGTTTGTATCTGCAGGACTGTTAACATTTCCCCAAGCACTCGGTATTATCTTTGGTGCAAATATCGGCACTACCATTACAGGATGGATGGTAGCACTTCTCGGATTTAAACTCAAACTGGGTACTATAGTTTTACCCTTTATACTTGTAGGATCCAGTTTAAAACTTTTTTCAAAAGCAAAAGCGGCAGATATCGGTTTTGCCATTGCCGGATTCGGTCTGATTTTTGTCGGTATCAGTTTTATGCAAGAGGGCATGTCTGTCTATAAAGACATTATTTCACCCGAATACTTTCCGGGAGATTCTTTTATCGGCCGGTTCGAGCTCTTCTTACTTGGAATTCTTGTTACAATTATCACACAGTCATCAAGCGCAGGTGTTGCCGCGACGCTCACAATGATTTACGGAGGTGCCATCAGTTTTGAGCAGGGAGCAGCCTTGGTAGTCGGCATGGATGTAGGTACAACAGTTACAGCGGCTTTAGCAACCATAGGTGGTTCTACAGAAGTAAAAAGAACAGGCTTTTCACATGTTGTATATAATATATTTACCGGTATTGCCGCGCTTTTCCTAATCGCACCCTACACTATGTTTTTTGAATCCTTTGCGCCCGATTTTTTAATGCAACAGGCTGAAATTGTCTTGGTACTGTTTCATACTTTCTTCAACTTTTTAGGTGTCATTGCAATTATACCTTTTACAACACCTTTTGCGCACCTTATGGAAAAAATCATACCCGAACCAAAACAAAAATATATACAGGATTTTGATCCTGCATTGCTTGAAAATGTCCCTTTGGCTTTGAGTGTTGTACAGACATCCCTTGAAAATGAACTCAAAACATTATTACGGTATATGCTCTATTTACTTGAAGAGAAAAAACATGCACAAAAAATCAATCTGCATGCTTTTGACAAGCTTCTGGATGAAACACAGAATTTCTTAGACAAAATTAATTTAAAAAATACACAGGATGCAAACTGGCAACGGCTTATCAATCTCATTCATGTTATTGACCACCTGCAACGGCTTTTTGACCGATGTCGTGAAGATGAGCACAAAGCACTGTTTCTTCACTCTTCACCCTTGTTGGTATTAGAAAAAAATCAATTTATAGAACTTATTCAAACAAGCCTGCAGCTTCTTGAAAACAAATCTTTACAGGAACTAGCCAGTTTTACACAGCAGAGCAACAATGAAATTGACAAGAAAACAGAACAAAAGAGAGAAGAGATAACACTGTTAATGGCCGACGGGACTGTTAGCATAGATGAAGGCACCTACCATTTAGAAGCAATTCGGTGGTTGCAACGCTCATCAGTACACATTACACGCATTGCATATCATCTTCAGCAGGCACTGCTCAGTGCAGGAAAATAAGATATAATAATACAAAGGAGCCAGTTATGGATAAATTACAAAAATACAAATGTATATTTTGCGGTCATATATATGATCCGCAAATCGGTGATGAAAAAAGTGGTATTCCTCCCGGAACAGCTTTTGAAGATCTTCCTGACAACTGGAAATGTCCGGGTTGCGGTGCAGAAAAAGAGTATTTTAAGCCTGTTAAGTAAAACTGCTACTGCAAAGAGTATTGAATCGGGACGCTTAACATTATATCTGTTTTTGGCTTTGGAAACTTTCCTGAAAGCTCGGCGATTGTTTTAATCGCCGCACGTGTTAGTATTCCACTGCTTGAAGATATTGTCGTAATTTGTACAACAGTAGCATCTTTTAGCAGCATAAAGCGAACGGTAACAGAACCCTGTATGCCTCGTTTACGTGCCATTCTCGGGTAGTAGAGGTTTTCTTTTATCAATTGGGCAATCTGTGTCAGATTTTCCTGCAAATACGCCTCTTCCTCACTCACTTTTTTTTCAACAGTTTTTTTTGTCCTGTTTTGCCTGTGAAGATTTTCTTCTGCAACAGTCCTGTTTTTCACGATTTTTTCTACTTTTTTTTCTACTTTTTGTTCTGTTCTTTTTTCTGTTTTTGTCTTTTCTTCACTCTTTGTCTCTTTTATTGTTTCTTCTTTCTTTTTAATCTGTTTTTTTAAAGGAATTTTTTTCTTTATCTTCTTAGGTGTTTTTTGGGTTTTGGGAGAAGTAACTTTTTTTTGTTGCGGGATTTTTTTCGCTTTTTTTTCAGAGATGACTTTTTTTCTCTCTGTTTTTTTCTTGGGTGTTTCTTCAACCTGTTGTTTTATACATCTCAAATTTACACACACTCTTTTTTCTTCTTCGACAAATGCAGCAGGTGAGACTGCATACTTGTAAACTCCAAACAGGCTCAGCAGAATAAGCGCATGAACGAGCAAAGAAAGAAAAAGAGATTTTGAGTGATTAAGCATGCATCATTTTAAATGGCGCGTTTAAATTCAGGATACGCTTCAACACCAACCTCATTGACATCAAGTCCCTCTACCTGAATATCATCCTCTGCTCGAAATGCAACAATTTTGTTGATAATATAAATGACAATATAAGAACTTACAAATGCAAAAATTCCGATAACGACAATCCCTTTGAGTTGTGCGACCAATGAAACTTTATCAACAAAAACACCAACAGCGAGTGTGCCCCAAATGCCGTTGACAAGATGAACAGAAAGTGCACCTACAGGATCATCAAGTTTTAATTTGTCAAACATTGGTACGGCAAAGACAACAAGTGCACCGCCAATGGCACCGATTAAGATCGGTGTGTACATGTCATACAAATCAGGTCCTGCAGTAATTGCAACAAGCCCTCCCAACGCACCGTTTAAAATCATTGTAATATCTAAAAGCTTGTAGCGTGCATACATAATAACGGCTGCAATAATTGCACCCGCCAAACCTGCCGTATTTGTATTCATAATCGTTTTTGCAACCGTATCAGCGTTTTGGACACTCGAAATAGAACCGACACTGCCACCGTTAAATCCGAACCATCCTATCCATAAAAGAAGTGCTCCAAGGACAACAAGTGGTACATTTGATGCAGGTATCACTTTTATTTTGCCGTCTTTGTATCTGTCTTTTCTTGGTCCCATAATCAAAATCGCAGCCAGAAGTGCCCAGCCTCCGGTGGAGTGAATAACTGTTGAGCCTGCCAAATCATACATGTCAATATCAAAAACTGTTCCCGCAAGAAGATTAGCACCCCAGCTTACATTTACAATCAAAGGATAAATTACAGCACCCATAACAACCGTAAATATCATCAGTGGTATAATTTTCACACGCTCACTCACCCCACCACTCATAATATTTATAGTTTTACCGACAAATGCCATCTGAAACAAAAATGCCGCCCATATACTCATAGAGGAGTTTTCCCAGGAACCAAATGCAAGAGAGTAACCGACAAGTAAAAATGCCATAGATGCTACCGCATAAATCATCGTATTTACCGTCAAAACAGAAGAGACGTTTTTTGTTCGGACAAGTCCCGCTTCAAGCATAGCAAAACCAGGAACCATAAATATGATAAGCACCATAGAAAAAAGTGCAAAGAAGGTGTCTATAATGTATTTAAAATCAGATTCTGACATAGATAGTCCTTGAAAATTAATTAAGAAATAAGTGTATCAAAAATTAGATATTTTAAAAATTAAATAAGAGAGTTCGGGGGATTACATATGCAAAATGCATATGTATATGTAGATATATGAAACTTAAATAGCTTCCTCGTCTGTTTCACCAGTACGAATTCTAATGATTTTTTCAATATCACTGACAAATATTTTACCGTCTCCGATTTTTCCTGTACGCGCCGCTTCAACAATTGTTGCTGTAACCTGCTCCACCATGTCTGCTGTAACAACCATTTCCATTTTTATTTTCGGTAAAAAATCAACCACATACTCCGCACCGCGATACAGCTCGCTATGCCCTTTTTGACGACCATAACCCTTTACTTCACTCACTGTCATACCGTCAATTCCGATTTCTGCCAGTGCATCTTTCACATCTTCCAGTTTAAATGGTTTGATAACCGCTTCTACTTTTTTCATTCTCGTTGCTCCAAAAGTTTTATTATTTATCAATTGTAACCATTTTTGATTACAAAATCAAGACACCAATCCCAAAAAGAGATTAGTTATTCATGTATCTTTCACCTTGAACAGATTCATCCAGACCCATTGTTTCTTCATCTTCACTTACACGTGAACCACCAGTCAATGCAGTGGCAATATAATAAACAACAACAGTACCAACGAGAGTGAAAAGTCCGACAATAACAACAGACTCAACCTGAACAATAAACTGCCCTATTCTGTCACCTGATTCTTTCAGCGGTCCGTCCCACAGTAAATCGTTGTCTTTTAAAGCTAAAAGACCTGTTGCAAGTGCACCAAACAAACCAGCTAAAAAGTGAACACCGAATGCATCTAAAGAATCATCATAACCAAGTTTCTTTTTAAGTACAGTAACACCCCAAAACGCGAATAAAGTTCCGACAATACCAACGATAAAAGCACCACCGACACCAACAAATCCGGCAGCAGGAGTAATAGCAACAAGCCCTGAAACAGCACCTGTAGCAAGTCCTAACAATGTAGGCTTTTTATACACAAACCATTCAGCAAGCATCCATGTAATCGCAGCTGCAGCAGTTGCTATTGTAGTAGTCAAGAGTGCTACACCGGCAATAGCGTTCGCTCCAAATGCAGACCCTGCATTGAATCCGTACCAGCCAAACCATAAAAGAGCTGCACCAAGCGCAGTTAAAAGCACTGTAGCAGGTTTCATGGCAGACTTAGGATATCCGACACGTTTGCCAACAAGAACAGCGAGAACCAAACCGGCCAGACCGCCATTCATATGTACAACTGTACCACCGGCAAAGTCTAAAGCACCTAAATCAAAAAGATAAGCACCGTCTCCGCCCCAAACCATATGAGCAACAGGAGCATACACTACAAGTCCCCAAAGAGCCACAAATACCAGCCATGTGGAAAATTTAATACGCTCTATAACCGAACCTGCAGCAATAGCTACTGTAATAGCGGCAAATGTACCCTGAAACGCCACAAATACATATGTAGGGTATGTTCCGCTTAAATCGTGCCAGCTGATTCCATTTAGGAATACATTTGAAAATCCGCCCATCACATTTTGAACAGCAGCAGAATCTGCCGTACCAAATGCTATCGAATAACCGGCAGCGATCCAAACAACAAATGCAACTACAAACGCTCCAAATACCATAGCATATGTATTAAGTACGTTTTTACTTCTTGTCATACCTGCATAAAACAGTGCAAGTCCTGCAGGTGTCATCAGTAATACCAATGCAGTTGACATCATCATCCATGCTGTATCACCTGTATCGAGTGTTGCTGTATCCTCCGCAAATACGAATGTTGGTAAAGCAAATAAAAATGCTAATAACCATTTCTTCATGTGAATCCTTTTTTTGAATATTTTCAAAGCAAAGTATAGAATAATTACATCTTTTTTTTCAGCTGAAACTGATTAATTTTTAAGCAGCTTTTACAATTCTTTCATTTTTTATACAATTGCGCAAAAGTTCATCAGTTTTAAACATTTTATTAAGCGACAATAAGATAATATATATAAATTTAAATTTTAGGTGTTTCAATGAGCAACTTGTTAAACAATGGTGATATACAAAGTATAAATATAGAAGAAACTCTTCAAAACAGCTATCTAGATTACTCTATGAGTGTTATAGTCGGTCGTGCCCTACCTGATGTCAGGGACGGGCTCAAACCTGTTCACAGACGAATTCTCTATGCGATGGACAAACTCAATCTCTCTTTTGGTGCAAAGTATAAAAAATCAGCACGTATAGTCGGAGATGTTATCGGTCAATACCACCCTCACGGAGATACGGCAGTCTATGATGCACTCGTGCGAATGGCACAGGATTTCTCCATGCGAATGGAACTTGTAGACGGACAGGGAAACTTTGGTTCGGTTGACGGTGACTCAGCAGCTGCGATGCGTTACACGGAAGCCCGTATGACAAAGTATGCAGGAGAACTGTTAAAAGATTTGGAAAAAAACACTGTAAATATGATAGACAACTATGACGGTACAACAAAAGAGCCGGATGTAATGCCGACACGTGTACCGAACCTTTTGATAAACGGTTCTTCAGGAATTGCCGTTGGTATGGCAACAAACATTCCTCCCCACAACCCTACTGAAATTATGAACGGGCTCAAAGCACTTTTGGAAAATCCGAATATTACACTTCCTGAAATCATGGAACATATCAAAGCGCCCGATTTTCCGACAGGCGGCATTATATTTGGTAAAAAAGGGATTATGGATGCCTATGAAACGGGGCGTGGCCGTATAAAAGTACGTGCAAAAACACATATTGAGAAAAAAGGAAACAAAGACGTCATTGTTATTGATGAGCTTCCTTATCAGGTAAACAAAGCCCGCCTTATTGAAAACGTTGCCAATTTGGTTAAAGACAAAATGATAGACGGAGTCAGTGAAATCAGAGATGAATCTGACCGTGACGGAATGCGCGTTGTCATTGAGCTCAAGCGTGATACTATCAGTGAAATTGTTTTAAACAATCTATTTAAACAAACTGCGATGCAAACGACATTTGGTATTATTATGCTATCTATCTTAAACCAGGAACCAAGAATTTTTGGTCTTATTGAGATTCTTAAACATTTTATCAATCACCGAAAAACTATTATTATCCGTCGTACAATTTTTGATTTGGAAAAAGCAAAAGCGCGTGCACATATTTTAGAAGGTTTGAAAAAAGCGATAGATATTATTGACAAAGTCATTCGTACTATCCGTGCTTCCACAAACGAAGAAGAAGCAAAAGAAAACCTGGTAACTGAATTCGATTTTTCAGAAATCCAGGCTGCAAGCATTGTTGCAATGCGTCTTGGTCGTCTTACAGGACTTGAAATTGAAAAAATAGAAAATGAATTGGCAGAGCTTATGAAGCAAATTGAGTTTCTTGAGTCAATTTTACAAAGCGAAAAAGTACTTCACGGTATAATAGGTGAAGAGTTTGATGAAATTTTACAGACATATACCACAAAACGAAGAACTGACATCGAAGATGACTATGATGATATAGACATCGAAGATTTAATTCCTAACGAGCCAATGGTTGTTACAATTACACACAGAGGGTACATCAAACGTGTGCCACTCGCAAGCTATGAAAAGCAAAAACGCGGAGGTAAAGGAAAAACAGCTGTCACAACCTATGAAGATGACTTTATAGAAAACTTCTTTACATGTAATACGCATGATACACTCCTTTTTGTTACAGACAGAGGACAGCTCCACTGGTTAAAAGTCTATCGCATTCCTGAGGGAAGTCGTACAGCCAAAGGAAAAGCTGTTGTCAATCTGCTTAATTTAATGGCGGATGAGCAGATTCAGTCTATTATTCCTACAACTGATTTCAGCGAAGATAAATCTTTGGTTTTCTTTACGAAAAACGGCATTGTGAAGCGAACAAATTTAAGTGAATTCAGTAATGTAAGAAGCAATGGTGTCAGAGCTATAGTTTTAGATGAAGATGATGCACTCATTACAGCAAAAATTGCAGATAAAAGTATCAAATATCTTTTCATAGTGACGAAACTTGCACAATGTATCAAATTTGAAATAGAAAAAACCCGTGAACAGGGACGAAGTACACGCGGAGTAAGAGGTATTAAGTTTAAACATGAGGGTGATGAAGTCGTCGATGCAAACATTATAGCAAGTGATGATCAGGAGATTCTGATTGTTGCTGAAAAAGGCATAGGAAAACGAACTGACGCAGGAGAATACAGATTGACAAACCGTGGCGGTTCCGGTGTTATTGCTATGAAAATGACAACAAAAACAGGCAAACATATTGTCGGTTGTTTGATGGTAGATGAGGGCATGGATATGATGGCACTCACAAAAGCCGGTAAAATGATTCGTGTTGATATGCAGACGATCTCCAAATCAAGCAGAAACACTTCCGGTGTATACATTGTAAAAGGAGATGAAGTTGTCAGTATTTCACGCTGTCCGAAAGAGGAAAAAAGCGAAGATGACGAAGAAGACACATCTCCTTCTTTAAATTTGGAATAGTACTTGCTAGAAATTTAAATATTATTTAATTAAGAGGGAATTAGCATGAAAAAAAATATTATTACCGGAAGTGTCATTACTGCATTAGCATTAGGATTTTCAGCCTGTGCTTCTTGTCAGCCTGACGACAACCTACCATGTAATACAAAACAAATATCACCTGTCCAACAGAAGGCAAGGGTCATTCAAATGCCAATGACAAAAAAATCGTTGCCAAAGTTACCAAAAAACACACCGGTATTACAATGCAACAAGCCACTCAGAATTAGTGTTGTGGGACAAGGTGTTGCTCCCTGTAATGGAGCATGCTCACCAGCACAAGCCTTAGCCTTGGCAAAAAGAGCTGCTATAGCAGATGCCTACCGCCTTATTGCAGAAAAGGTGAAAGGTGTATATGTAGAAGGAAATGATTATGTAAAGAATATGATGATTAAAAAATCAACAGTTCGTACACATGTGGCAGCATGTTTACGAAATACTACTATAGTAGAGACAAGCTTTAAAGATGGTCTATGTCAAGTAGAAATGGAAATAAAGCTTAAATATGCGGATATTGTTCGTTAATTTTATTCTACTCTCTAGTTTAGCATACGCTGACTTTTACTACATATCCTATAAATATGTGGTAAAAGATTTTCAACTATATAATGAACAAATTCTTGTTTCAAGAGCAATGCAGTCTTGTGCCGGCACCATCAGCCAATCCATAGTCTTTGAGAAAAAAAACAATGATACATTTGAAAACTTTATAAAATATAAACAAGACAAAATGATTGATTTTTTCGATAAACTTGGATTACATGTAAAGAGTTATGACTCTTTTAATACAACCAATTCACATACAAATACCACAATTACTTTTTTCACACAATGTTTCAAAGTCGATTTTAATGATAATTTTGTTAAAATTTCAGCTTTAAAATAGCCGAGTAAAAATAGGACTTTTTGTGAAAATAGCCATAGTCGAAGATGATATCAATATGCGTAAATCTCTTGAAATTGCTATGAGCGATTACAAAGAGTTTACGGTCAAAACATTTAAAAATGCCAAAGATGCGCTCAAAGGGCTTGATGAGAGTTTTGATTTGGTTATTACGGACATTAATATGCCTGGCATGGACGGTATAGAATTTGTCAAAGAGTTAAACGGCAGATATGAAGTCATCATAATGACAGGCAATGCAACACTGAGTCGGGCTATTGAGTCTATTCACCTGGGTGTCAAAGATTTTTTACTCAAACCTTTTGATGTTGATACACTTGTAGATGCAATTAAACGTGAAGAAGTTGTCCAAAAAGTAAAAAAATCAGTACCAAAGAGCAAAAAAACAACAAATGACTTTTTGGGCTCGTCCGAAGCACTCACAAAAGTTTTAAGTATTGCACAAAAGGCCTCAAAAACAGATGCAAGTATTTTACTTTTAGGAGAAAGCGGTGTCGGTAAAGAAGTTTTTGCTTCTTATATACATACAAATTCTCCGCGGGCAAAAAAACCCTTTGTAGCTATCAATATGGCTGCAATTCCTGAAAACCTGATAGAGAGTGAGCTTTTCGGTTTTGAAAAAGGTGCTTTTACTGATGCTTCTCAAGCCAAAGCAGGACAGTTTGAACTGGCAAACGGAGGCACACTCTTTTTGGATGAAATCGGGGAAATGCCCTATGGTGTTCAGGCAAAACTGCTCCGGGCACTGCAGGAAAAAGAGGTCCGAAGACTTGGTTCTGCAAAAGCCGTTAAAATAGATATTCGTGTCATTTCTGCTACAAATGCAAATTTGGATGAAAAAATAAAAAATGGAGAGTTCAGGGAAGATTTGTACTACAGACTCAATACAATCCCTTTGCATATTCCCCCTTTAAGAGAAAGAAAAGATGAAATTTTAGAAATTGCCCAGGCAATGATACTGCAAAACTGTCAGAAATACGGTTTTGAAAATAAAACACTCTCAGAAGGTGCAAAAAATGAACTTTTATCCTATAATTGGCCGGGAAATATTCGTGAACTTCTTTCAGTTGTAGAACGTGCTGTGATACTCAGTGAAGACAATGAGATTCAAAAAGATGAACTTTTTTTAGATATTAGAAAATAATAACAGGAGAAAATGTAATGAAAAAATATAATGTGGCAGTTGTCGGTGCAAACGGTGCTGTAGGTGAAGAGATTTTGCGGGTACTCGAAGAGATTGATTTCCCTTTGAACAAATTAGTCCTGCTTGCAAGTGCAAGAAGTGTTGGCAAACAGGTAGAATTTAATGGAGAAAATTTTAATATTATAGAGTTGACACATGATGTTTTCAAACAAGAAGAGATAGAAATTGCCCTTTTTAGTGCAGGGGGCAGTGTCAGTGCAGAATTTGCCCCTTCTGCTGTTTCGGCAGGCGCTGTTGTTATCGACAACACTTCGCATTTCAGAATGGATCCGAATGTTCCGCTTGTTGTGCCGGAAGTAAACCCTCAAGATATTGCACAATGGAAAGAAACGGGAATCATTGCAAATCCAAACTGCTCAACCATTCAGATGGTACAGGCACTCAAACCGCTTGATGAAGCGTATGACCTCGTTCGTGTGGATGTTGATACATACCAGGCAACCAGCGGTGCAGGAAAAACCGCTATGGAAGAGCTCGTCAGCCAAATGCAGGCATTTTTTGCATTTAAGCTTGATGAAGCTGAGCACAAAGCATTTAACCAGCAGATAGCTCTCAATGTCATTCCGCAAATTGATGTTTTTACAGACAACGGTTATACAAAAGAAGAGATGAAAATGGTCAATGAGACAACAAAAATCATGCATAAAGAGATTGCACTCAGTGCTACATGTGTACGTGTACCGACACTCCGAGGACATGCAGAAGCAGTCACTATGACTTTTGATTCCCAAGTAGATGCTAATGAAGCAAGAGAGATCTTGCGTAAAGCGCCAAATATTGTCGTTTTAGATAATCCAGATGAAGCGCTTTACCCTATGCCTGCTACATGTATAGATAAAAATGAAACCTTTGTCGGACGCATAAGAAATGACCTTTTTGCAAATAATATGCTCCATATGTTTGTAGTTGCCGATAACTTACGCGTAGGAGCCGCTACAAATGCGGTCAGAATCGCTCAAAAATGGATAGAAATGGAAGAAGGATTATAAATGATAGAAAAAATATTTGAAAGTGGCTTATGGAGTTCGCGTTTTATGGTGCTAATGGCTGTAATTTTTGGTCTTATAGGTGCTGTATCACTCTTTATTGTTGCAAGTTTTGATGTCTATGAAACAGCAAAACTTGTTATAGATACTTATATAAATCATCATCATCCAGAGCATTTTCATGAGCTGGTTGTTGGTGGAATTATAGGTGCTGTAGATTTGTACCTTATTGGTGTTGTAATGCTACTCTTCTCTTTTGGTTTGTATGAACTCTTTATTTCTGATATCGATGCTGCAAGAGAAGATGCAACAAGAGAAAATAAAATTTTATCTATCCACTCACTTGATCAGCTCAAAGATAAAATATCCAAAGTTATCGTTATGGTTTTGGTTGTCGGTTTCTTTAAAAAAGTCGGACTTGCCAGTTACCAAACACCACTAGAACTGTTATATTTAGCCTTATCTATTACTGCCGTTGCTGTCGGTTTGTATTTTTTAAGTAAAGTCGGACACAATCACTAAGGAAAAAAAATGGGAACAAAAAATAAAATATTTGTAGATGCATGTTTTGGGAAAGAGACACCATACACCCCTGTATGGATGATGAGACAGGCCGGTCGTTATCTTCCTGAATATATGGCAGTCCGTGCCAAAGCAGGAGATTTTTTAACGCTTTGTCACAATCCTGAAATGGCATGTGAAGTAACACTGCAACCGATTGACATAGTCGGGGTTGACGCTGCAATACTTTTCAGTGACATCCTTGTCATACCTGATGAAATGGGTATGGACTTGTCTTTTGTAAAAGGAGAAGGTCCAAAATTTTCTGATCCGATAAAAACACAAGAGGATATCGACAGGCTCACAGGCGGTGAAGAAGCTGCCAGTAAACTGACCTATGTATATGATACGATTAAACTCATCAAAACAAAACTTGCTGAGGACAAAGCCCTCATAGGATTTACAGGTTCCCCTTGGACACTTGCAACATATATGATAGAAGGACAGGGAACAAAAACCTACAATGTATGTAAAAAAATGATGTACTCAGATCCTGAACTTTTACATACAATTCTGACAAAAGTAACTGAAGTTGTAAAACTTTACATGCAAAAACAGATAGAAGCCGGCATAGATGTTGTACAAATCTTTGACTCATGGGCTGCTGCAATTGAACCGAGTAAATATGATGAATTTTCCTGGAAATACATGGTAGAGATTGCCGAATATCTGAAAGAAAAATATCCGCATATTCCTGTCATTATCTTTCCAAAAGGCATTCCTGCCTTTTTAAACAAAATATATGGCAATTTTGATGTATTTGGTGTTGACTGGTCTACTCCTATGGAGCTTGCCAAAGAAAAACTGGGTAACAGATATGTCTTGCAGGGAAATATGGAGCCGTGTCGTTTATATTCAAAAGAAGCTACAACAGAAACTGTAGAAGATATTCAAAATACTATGCAGGGAAAACGCCATATATTCAACCTCGGTCACGGAATTCTACCGGATGTTCCTGTTGAAAATGCGAAGCACTTCATCCAAGAGTGCCACCGTGTCAGCAAAAAATAATATAATATTCGGACCTGTAAACTCTCGCCGTTTCGGTATGAGTTTGGGAGTGGATCTCTCGCCGTCAGTAAAACAGTGCAATTTTGACTGTCTTTACTGTGAGCTGGCACCGAGTGCTACTGTTGACAAACAGTCACTTACTGTTTCAGTTGGTGAAATCATCACCCAACTCCAAAAACATCTTCATGATAAAATAGATGTGATAACACTTACCGCCAACGGAGAGCCTACACTTTATCCCCATCTTGAGAGCCTTATTGATGCTATAAACAAGATCAAGGGAAAAACCCAAACACTGATACTGACAAACAGTGCCACTCTTGTCAATGAAAAAACTTTTCATTCCCTTTTAAAACTTGATCAGGTCAAACTCTCTTTGGATGCTGTAAGTCATGACATTTTCAAAAAGATAGACAGACCCCATCCTTCCATTCAAATAGAAAATGTTGTACAAAAAGTTATAGATTTTTCTCACATTTATACAGGAAAACTTTTTATAGAGGTACTCTTTGTCCGTGATTTAAATGACACACAACAAGAAATAGAAAAATTGAATAAAGTTTTACATAAAATAAAATGTCAAAGAATAGATATAGGCACAATAGACCGACCACCGGCATACCCTGTGGAGGGAATAAGCTATAAAGAACTTCATGACATTGCCCTCATGTTTGATGCTGATTTGCCTATTCACATAGCTTCACGACTTCACGCTGAGCCTAATAATTCTTATTATACCAAAGAAGAAGTACTCAACACTTTGGATAAACGTCCTTTAACCAGCGAAGATATTGACCTGCTTTTTGATGAAAAAAGCAAAGAAAACCTGAATGATTTGCTTACATGTAATGAGGTGACAATCAAAAATGTTGGAAATTTGACTTTTTATATACCTGCAGACAATTTAAAAAGAAAGCGCCAGCGAAGCAGTGGACACTAGATGGAGCATTATAAGATTTGGATTGAAGCTTTTTCAGGTTTAGGACTTTTCCTCTTTGGAATGCTTTATCTTGAAGAACAGATCAAATCTTCCGCAGGACGGGCATTTAAACAACTTGTGCAAAATGCCACTAAAACACATTTTAAAAGCCTGCTTACCGGAATCTTTTCCACAGCTGTATTTCAAAGCTCTTCAGTAGTAACACTTATGGCTCTTTCACTTGTGGGAGCCAAACTTATGAGTTTGGATAGCAGCATAGCCATTATACTCGGCAGCAATATCGGGACAACTGTCACGGCATGGATTGTTGCTGTCATCGGCTTTAACATGGATATCAAACTGCTTTCTTACGCTGTCATAGGAATTGGCGGCATGGGGCAGGTATTAAGTTCTGACACATCAAAATGGAAAAACTATTTTGGTGTTTTGGTTGGTTTTGGTCTTATCTTTTTAGGGCTTGAGGGAATGAAAGAAAGTTTCAGTGACAGTGCCCAAAATTTTGATATGACTGCATATCAGTTTTCGACACCCTACTGGTATGCTTTAATAGGACTTGCTTTAACCGCTGTCATACAATCAAGTTCAGCTTCCATAGCTATTGCACAAAGTGCACTTTATACACATGTGATTGGTTTTGAGGCTGCGGCTGCTTTTGTTATTGGAACAAATATAGGAACAACTGTAACAGCTCTGCTTGGCAGTATTGGCAGTATCGCGGATAAAAAAAGAGTGGCGCTGGCCCACTTGCTTTTTAATGTCTCAACCGGAGTTATCAGTCTACTCTTTTTATATCAACTGATTACTTTGGTAGATTTTGCATTTCCACATGCAGACGGTGTTATCAAAATTGCAATTTTTCATACTTTGTTTAACATTTTAGGCGTTCTTATATGGTACCCCTTTATATCATTTTTAGCTGCTCTCACACAAAAGTATTTTCACCAGCCACAAGACAAGGTTACAAAGTTTATATGTAATGTATCTACAGAAGTTCCGCAAATCGCTATAGAAGCACTTAAAAAAGAGATAGAGTATCTTTCTAAAAAAGTTCAAGAGTTTGCACTGCTTGCTATCAATGTGCCTCCTCCAAAAGTGCTTGATGAACATATGGGCATAGATAAAATTTTAGACAGGTACACTCACAGTTTTAATGTAGATTTTGAAAAGCTGTATGAAAAAATACGTCTTTTGGAAGGTGAAATATATCGTTATGCTGCTGAACTTTCAGCGGTTAATAACGATGAGGAATACAATAATAATTTGAACAGATTAATAAAAGAAGTCAATTATCTGGCAACTGCTGCCAAGGTGATAAAAGACATGTTATATGATTTGGATTATTTTTACAATGCCGGGACAAATGAAGAGCAACAATTTTATAAAAACATTCGCTATCAAATACTCAAAAATATTCAGGCTTTCAATAAAGCAATTCAGGGAGATCAAGACTCTATGAAAGAGATGGATGAAATTTACAAAAGAATTGCTGATGCCTATAAAAAAAGTACGCTCATAATAAAAGATATCGCAAAAAATCATACTATAAAATCTGATGCTACAACTATGGCAATTAATGCTATGCACTCAGTGAAGAGTTTTTCAAAGTCTATGTACAATATACTGAAATTAAATTAGATTAAAAAAACAATCTAATTTTATTTTTTCACTGACCTTACGCACCAAGGAACTAAAATTGCTTAAATTTTTGTATGAAAAAAACAGATTATCTCGAATTATATACAGACTACTTAATAAGCAGCAATGGCTATGCAACAGCAACAGGCTTATCAGC
>Ga0256840_1001922_pt1 | contig 18842 bp, 18 predicted proteins | sample 355202metaG_FD_185969 | JGI IMG/M metagenome (GOLD analysis project Ga0256840, IMG submission 185969) | Hydrothermal vent microbial communities from Mid Atlantic Ridge, Atlantic Ocean - 355-202 | ecosystem: Environmental > Aquatic > Marine > Hydrothermal vents | place: Atlantic Ocean: Mid...
ATCAGCAATCAGTGCGGCTATTAAAGCAATAAATGCTGCTACAAATAAAGAAGCAAATGGTTTTGAAGTTGAAATAACTGAATTTGGTAATTGTTTTGGAACAGAAGATTTCACAGAAGGAACAACGGCATTTTTAGAAAAAAGAAAACCAAATTTTAAATAGAGTTTTTAAAAAATCACTATATTTGCTAATTAAGGGAATTAAAAAGAAACTACTTTTTATAAAAAAAACATATCAATGCAAGAAGAGTTGAACAAGCCGGAAGCTTTAAATACAGAAATTATATTAGATCCAACCAGAGAAATAATGAGTAAAACCGATGGTGATGGTATCATAGAATTTGTAAATGATTATTTTGTGGAAGTTAGTGGTTACGAAGAATATGAATTGTTGGGTAAAACCATGCACTGTACACAGCACCCTGATATGCCAAACATTATTTTTAAAATGATGTGGGAACGTTTGTTAAACAAACAAAATTTTAATGTATTAATCAAAAATTTAGCTAAAGACGGACGCTATTATTGGGCAATTTCAGATTTTTCTTTTAAAGAAGACGAAAACGGAAAGGTTATTGCCATTTATAATAGAAGAAAAATAGCAACACCTCATGCAAAACGATATTTTGATGCTTTGTATAAAAAACTAAAAAATATAGAAGATGAAAGTGGGTATGTGTATGCCGAAAAATATTTAATTGGTCACGAAGAAGAAAAAGGAAAAAGTATAGAAGAACTTCTATATGATTTTCAGTCTAATTTAAGTGTTCCTGAAAAAATAAACAAACCTGCTAAATCTGTTGTTGAAACTTCAAAACTTGAAAAAGTTGAACCGATTCATCAAGAAGAAACAATTTTAGATTTAACCGGACAAAATGAACCGGAGCCTGTTAAAGAAACACCAATAGAAGAACTTTCTATAAAAGAAAGGTTGGCAAGGTTAAAAGAAATTCACGAAAAAACTTTGGAAGCTTTAGATGTAAAACCGATTAAATCGGTTAATGATGTAGAAAAAGAATTACCTCTTGATAAAACTCCCGATTCAGTAGTTGAAAAAACAAAAAAAGGAGATACTCCAAAACCGGAAACCAAAAAGAAAAAAGGATTGTTCCAAAAACTTTTTGGTAAAACCGAAGAGGAACTAGAAGAAGAAAGACGTCGTCGTGGTGAAATATAGAAGATTGTAGATTTGAAATTTAGGATTACTCTGTGAAAAAATCTTAAAGAGTTGTCTTGTGTCTTTGTAGTTAAAAAAACGCTCTGTTTTCTCCATAGAACTCCGTGTGCTTCAATTTACAACCCAACAATCACTTTTTTACTAAAATGTTTATTGCCAATTTTTAAATTATAAAAATAAATCCCATTTGGTAATTGCATTTCGCTAAAAGGTTTTTTTATGAGGTGTTTGCCGTAACCAAAAGGTTTATTGTCTATTAAATTCAATACTTTTTCGCCAAGAATATTGCTTAATGTTAAAGAAATATTTTCCGGTTTGCGTAAATTAAATTTTAAAATAAATTCATCGGTAACAGGATTTGGATAATTTTCGATATCAAAATCTGTTGCTACTTCAAATTGTTCCGTGTTTAAAACATTTTTTTGAATGATAGCTGTCCAAATACTAGAGTTTGTGCCGTCCATTCTCGCCCAAATAGGTCTAATAATACCGTTGTGAGCAGCAATATTAGTATAATCTCCAAAAAAAGCACTACTGTTAGGTATAAACGGACTTTCGCTAATTTTGGTATTGATAAAAGTGCTTCCTCCATCGGTAGAATAGGCCAAATATACATCGGTTCTATTATCATTATAATTTCTACGATCGTAAAAAACGATGTAAATAGTACCATCTGTTTGATCAATATCCATCCAAGAAAGAAACTGATGTTTTCCGGCAACATCATTATTTACTCTAATGAGATTACTCCAAGTATTTCCGCCATCGGTAGATTTTTTTAACCAGATATCTGTATCATTTGTGCCGTTTCGTTGATCAGACCAATTGATATAAATTGTACCATTATTAACACCACCACTAATATCACATTTTGTTATTGGCATTCCGTTTGCTCTGTCTAATCCGGGAATAGCAAAGTCCCATCCTCCGGGCATATTATCCACTAAAATTTCATTAGTAAGCCAAGTATTACCTTGATCGGTAGATTTATTAAAAACAATACCGTTTGGGCCACTCCAAGAAGTATAAATTTCACCATTAGGACCTATTGCAGGAACAGCTCCTTCTACGGTTAAATCACTATCTACACAATTACCATCAATTTGATTGATTTTAATAGGTGTTGACCATGTTTGTGCATTATCTGTTGATTTTGTAAACATAATTTGTGTTTTACACGAAGTATTTGTACTTCCGTATGAGTCAAACTGTGTCCAAAGAACATAAATATTATTATTGGTATAATCGATTGTTGCCCATTCTTTATCTTGATCTTTATTTCCGTTTAAGCCAAAAAATGTTCCGTCATTAAAGGTTTGACCGTTATCGGTAGATTTCTGACAAACAATACGATCTAACCATGAAGATGCGTTAGACAAATGAAAAAAATACAATGCACCGGAATTATCAATTACCAAAGAAGGGTCGCCCCAAACGCCATAACTTGATGAGAGCTGGTTAGAACTCCATGTATTTCCGGAATCTGTACTGATGTAATAATTATTTATATTTGCTCCTGCAAATAAAATATTTGTATCGTTTGTATTGATAGCAATTGCAGGTTCTGTTGGTGTGTTTTGATCACTGATCATTACATTAGTAAATTGTGCAATTGAAATCGATGTAAAGAAGATAAAAAATAAGAAAGAAAATTGTTTCATAATGCTTGTGGAATTTATATAAAATTATAACCTGTTGGTAATCCAGTTTTTAAAATCTTCAAAATTTTGATGTGAAACACCATGACCAACCGGATATTCTTTAAAAATATAGTTTACTTGATATTTATCTAATATTTTTGGTATTTCTCTTGCTCTCTCTATTGGAATTATTTGATCTTGTGTGCCGTGTGATGTAAAAAAATCTAATTCCGGATAACGGTCTTTTACCGCAAAATCTTTAAGGAGATCTTCTGTTAAATAACCACTTAAACAAACGTAATTTTTAATAAAATCCGGATTTTTAAAAGCATATAAATAACTTAAAAATGCACCTTGACTAAATCCTAATAAAAAACGTTTTTTAGCATCTACTTTGTGTTTTATGCTAATCTCTTTAATCAGGTTTTCAGTTTGCTTAAGAGCTTGTTTTGCTTGTTGTATATTGTTTCTTAAGCCCGAAGGAGCATCAAAATTTATTTCAAACCAAGTGTAACTGCCAAAACCCATGGATATTGGTGCTTGCAGACTTACAATTAATAACTCTTTTGGTAAATGTGGAGCAAACGAAAACAAATCTTGCTCGTTACTACCATAGCCGTGTAACAGAAAAAGAACCGGAGGGTTTTTGATTTCTACCAACGGCTCTCTTAAAATATAATGAAGTTCTTTGTTCATTCTTATCCGATTCCTTTAAACCAATCTTGAAAATAATCACCTAAAAGAGGTACTTTTTTCATTTGCCCTTGTGCAGCACCTATTAAACCAATTATCCATAAAACAAGAATTCCTATGCTGATAACCATAGATACCGGAGCTGAAATACGAGCAATAATAAAACTGTTAAGAATAGCAACTAAACTTAGTCCTACCATTTGTCTAATGTGAAAAGAAGCAAACGGATTTTTTTTATCGTTATTCATAATGAAAGCGACGATTAACCCGATAATAGTAATGTACGATATAATTGCAATCGTTTTTCCTTCTTCAATAGTGTTTTGTTCCATTTTAATTTGTTTTTAAGTTAATGTTGCTCAAAGATATAAAATTATTAGATAAAACGGAGTAGATTTTTTGCTTTTTCGGTAGTTTCTTTAAATTCATTTATAGGAATGCTGTCTTTAGTAATACCGCCACCAATGTAGAGGCAGATTTCTGTATTTTTAATTTGCATACATCTAAGATTTACAAATAAATTGGTTTCTTTATTGCTGTTTTTGTAAGCCTGATTTTCAATATTTCGTTTATTGCGGTTTTTAAAAGAGGTAAAATTGAGTTCGCCTAAAAATCCGGTATAAAATTCTCGTGAATAATTTTCATGTTGCAAAATGTATTTTTTTGCACTTTCTTTTGGAATACCGCAAACAGCCGGAGTTGGATGTAGTTCTTTAATTAAAGAATCCAAATCAAAACTTGGTTGTAAAACGCCTGATATTTCAGTTTTTATATGAGCAATATTACCTGTTATTATGGTTTGTGCTTCGGTTTTATGATAGGTAATATTTTCTTTATCTAAAATACCTGTAATAAAATCGGTTACATATTGTTGTTCTTCTTGCTCTTTTTTTTGCCAAATTATAGAATCGCTTTTTTTTTGCGTTCCGGCAAGTGCCATTGTTTTAAATCGGTTGTTTTTAAGACTTAAAAAAAGTTCGGGAGTGGCACCAATCCAAAGTCCGGTTTTAGGATGAAACCACATATAAACCATCGCGTTTTTATAGGCATTTAATAGGTTTATAAATGTCTTAACGCTATTAAAATCCGCTTTTTGAAAGCATTGTTTTCTAGATAAAACGATTTTATTTACAGCATCTTTTTTTAAGTAATTTACTGCTTTTTCTACCAAAACAAGATGCTCTTTTTCTTGTGAGTTATTCGTTTTTAACGAAGAATTTTGGTTATTTTTTATTTCTGTTTCCGGAATTGAATAGTATAAAACAGAAGACAAATCTTTCGGGAAGATAATTCCTTCCAATACATTATTAAAAGGAATAAACACAAAACCGGATTCTTTAAAATTTGTGATTTTATTTAAAGAATCATTATTCTGGGTGTAAAGTATGACTTGATCTTCATTTGGTTTTTTATAGGCACAAAAAGGTAGATTTTGCTTGAAATTTGATTTAATTGCTTCGGATAAATCCAAATTAATAGTCACCACTTTTTATTTTTTTGGTAAGACGATATTGGTAAGTTTACAAAGTGATACCAAATTATCATCTTCGTCCTCAATACGAATTTCCCAAAGGTGTAAGGTTCTACCTTGGTTAATTAGTTTTGCCGTAGCTTTTACAAAACCACTTTTAACTGATTTTAAATGGTTGGCACTAATTTCAATACCTCTAATTTCACTGTCATCACTTTCAATAAATAAGTGTGATGCTGCACCACCAAGCGTTTCGGCAAGAGCCACAGAAGCACCACCGTGTAACAAACCGTTTGGTTGTAAAACCTTTTTGGTAACAGGCATTGTTGCCACTAAATAATCAACACCAACTTCGGTATAAACAATGTCTAAATGCTCTACTAAAGTGCCTTTTGAAGACATATTTAGTAAGTGTAAAATTCTCTTTTCCGGATTATCAGCCATTCCTTATTTTCTTTTATTCGCACAAAAGTAATACTTTTAATTTTAGTTTAAAAATTTAATTTTACTTTTGCATAAAAAACAGAATATGTATAAATTTAGAGTGATTTTAGATGTAGAAGATAAAGATGTTATTCGTGAAATAGCGATTGCCAAAGATTTTACTCTAGAAGATTTACACTTAACCATTTTAAATGCTTTTGGTTTTGAACCCATTGAGATGGCTTCGTTTTATTATACCGATGAAAATTGGAATCAGCAAGATGAAATTCCGCTTTTTAATATGAACGAACAAGTTGGTGGTTTTACGCAAATGAAAGACTATAAATTAGATTTTATTTTTAATCCTAAAAATAAAAAAATGCTGTATGTCTATGATTTTTTTAATTTATGGACGTTTTTTGTGGAATATATAGGTGATTACGCTAAAGCGGAAGAGAAAGACATTCCGTTACTACTTTTTTCTTTAGGAGAAGTACCCAACGAAGCACCAAAAAAAGAATTTGAACCAAAACCACAAGATGAAAACGAAGATGATTTTGATATTTTTGATGGTGATGATAGTTTTGATGCGTTTTATTAATCTAAAATTAATACTTAACACTTTTTTTGCATAAAAACTTATTCTTTTACTTACTTTTGTGCGTGTAAATAAACCGATTTGAAAATATTAGATAAATACACTTTAAAAAATTTCTTAATTCCGTTTTTAGGAACCTTTTTTGTGGTCTTGTTTATTTTAGTAATGCTCATACTTTTTCAACAATTTGATAAAATTGCAGGAAGAGGTTTAGGGGTTTCTATTTTAATGAAATTCTTTGGCTATACATCATTACTTATGATGCCAATGGCACTAGCAATTAGTGTGCTACTGTCCTCTATTATGGCTTTAGGCAGCTTGTCCGAAAATTACGAATTGGCAGCTATAAAAGCTTCGGGAATATCTCTTTTCAGACTCCTTAGACCATTGTTAATTTTTATGTTGTTTTTAAGTGTTTTAAACTTTTTGTTTTTAAATTACGTCTTTCCGGTTGCTACTTACGAATCTAAAAATTTAGTATGGAATATTAAAAAGAAACAGCCTTCGTTAGCTTTGGTTGCAGGTTCTTTTAATAATGACATTCCGGGTTTTAGTATTAAATTTGCAAAAAAATATGGCGAAGAAAATAATTTATTAAAAGATGTGATTATCTATGATTTACGCGACAGACGTTATAACAACAAAGTAATAACGGCAAAAAAAGGCGAAATCACTACCGTTCCCGGAAGTAAATACATGACTTTGGTGTTAAAAGACGGTTATTATTACGAAGATATTAAACAAAAGCGAATTCCCGCCTTTTTAAATGATCCAATGCCTTTTGTAAAGTCGCATTTTGATGAACATCAGCTTAATTTTGATATTTCCGGTTTAGACAAAATGAGTGATAAAAAATACGATAAACATTACGAAATGATGAGTTTGGCTCAGCTTAAAGAAGAAGTTAAAGATCGTAAAAAACCTTTAAAAGAAAATTTAAAGAAAAATACTAATCGATATTATAAAACGATAAAAGCAAAACAATTACACACAGATACGATTAAAAAATCTAAATTAAAAGCTGATATTTTAAAAAATTACGAGCTTAAAAATAAAGTAAAAGTAATCCGTAATGCAAGTAGAGAAATCCAGCGGATACACACAACTTATAAGAACTTATTAAAAAATAAAGAACGTAAACAAGAAATAATCAATGTTTATAATACCGAGTTTTACAAAAGAATTGCTTTTGCATTATCGGTTTTGGTTTTATTTTTAGTAGGTGCACCTTTGGGGTCTTTAATCCGTAAAGGCGGATTTGGTGTACCAATGGTTATGGCAATTTTAATTTTTGTAACCTACCATTTTATTGGCGAAATGGCGAAAGGAATGGCGAAAAATGGTGCAATATCACCCTTTATCGGTGGTTGGCTATCTACAATAATTATGTTGCCTTTTGGTCTGTTTTTATTGTATAAAGCAGTACAAGATAAAGGGTTGTTTGATTTAGATGGAACCTTAAAACACATAAAAAACTTTTTTAAAAAATTCTCTAAAAAGAGAAATAAAGAATTTACCTAATGGATATTAAATTAAATACGGTTGAAGAAGCAATCGAAGATATTAAAAACGGAAAGTTAGTGATTGTAGTTGATGATGAAGATCGCGAAAATGAAGGCGATTTTATTGCCGCTGCCGAAAAAGTAACGCCCGAAATGATTAACTTTATGGCAAAACACGGTCGCGGATTAATATGTGCTCCGATAACCGAAAAATTGAGTAAAAAATTAGATTTACCATTGATGGTAAATAAAAATACAGTTTTACACAATACGCAATTTACGGTTTCCGTAGATTTAATTGGTAATGGCTGTACAACAGGTATTTCGGCTCAAGATAGAGCAAAAACCATAAAAGCCTTAACGGAAGACTCTACAAAACCGGATGATTTAGGTCGTCCCGGACATATTTTTCCTTTAATAGCAAAAGAAGGTGGCGTTTTGCGTAGAACCGGTCATACCGAAGCTTCTATCGATTTGGCAAGATTAGCAGGTTTAAAACCGGTAGGAATTTTAGTGGAAATTCTTAAAGAAGACGGTACAATGGCTCGTTTACCGGATTTAATGAAAGTAGCTGAAAAATTTGATTTAAAAATTATTTCGATTGAAAAATTAGTTGCTTACCGTATGAAACACGATTCCCTAATTGAGAAAATTGAAGATTTTAATATGAAAACACGATTTGGTGAATTTAGATTAAGAGCTTTTAAACAAACAACAAATAACCAAGTACATATTGCTTTGACAAAAGGAGATATTACTGCAGATGAACCAACTTTAGTCCGCGTAAATTCTACCTTAATTCACAACGATATTATCCGTTTATTAACACAAAAACCTGACGATCGTTTTAGCAAAATTTTTAAAATGATTAATGATGAAGGTAAAGGTGCAGTCGTATTTATTAATCAAGAAAATCAATCTTTTAACTTGATAAAAAGGTTGTCTTTAATTAAAGATGCTCAAAAAGAAGATGAAAAATCCATTCCTAAAATAAAAATGGATGAAAAAGATTTTGGCATCGGAGCTCAAATATTACATCAATTAAATGCCAATAAATTAAAATTGATAACTAACAATCCAAATAAACGTATTGGTATTATTGGTTATGGTTTAGAAGTAGTCGATAATGTTTCGTTTTAAATGACTTATCTTGTGTCTAACAATTTTTATACCTTAAATCCGAAATGGTTTTCGTAGCGAAAAGTCAAAATGCGTGTTAGTATTGGTGTAGCACAGTTTTGAGACACGCAAACATAGCATTAGTTATGGTGAGTATCGAGAAATGAGCATTGCCAATAATGACGTGCAGTTTGGCTTTGCAGTAGAAATACTTTTGCGGATTTAAGGTTTTAGATAAAATACAGATTTTATTTTTTGTATCTTGTTCCAATAATGGAAGAAATTTTAAATAACCGTAAAATTATCCATATTGATATGGACGCTTTTTATGCTTCCGTTGAGCAATTGGATAATCCTGAATTAAGAGGTAAACCTATTGCTGTAGGAGGTTCAGGTGATAGAGGAGTAATTGCAGCTGCCAGTTATGAAGCTCGAAAATTTGGTGTGTATTCTGCCATGAGCGGAAAATTAGCAAGACTTAAATGCCAACATTTGATTTTCGTTAAACCGAGGTTTGATCGATACAAACAAATTTCTAACAAAATACGAAATATTTTTAAGCAATATACCGATTTAATTGAGCCTTTATCACTAGATGAAGCGTATTTAGATGTTACAATTAACAAAAAGAATATTGATTCGGCATCAAAAATCGCCAGATTAATACGTGAACAAATTTATAAAGAAGTCGGTTTAACGGCTTCAGCCGGAATTTCCATTAATAAATTTTTGGCAAAAACGGCAAGTGATATTAATAAACCAAACGGACAAAAAACAATTTTGCCCAATGAGGTGATTTCTTTTTTAGAGAAATTACCAATTGAAAAATTTTATGGTATCGGTAAAGCAACAACTACACGAATGTATAATTTAGGCATATTTACCGGAAAAGATTTAAAAATGAAATCAAAAGATTTTTTGGTAAAACATTTTAAAAAATCCGGTGCTTATTATTATGATATTGTAAGAGGAATTCAACACGCTAATGTAACACCAAACAGAATTAGAAAATCTGTTGCAGCCGAACATACCTTTTATAAAAATTTAACTTCCGAAGTTTTTATGATTGAAAAATTAGAAGAAATTGCTACCGAATTAGAACGAAGACTAAAAAAATCAAAAGTTGCCGGTAAAACAATTACTTTAAAGATTAAATACAATGATTTTACACAACAGACCAGAAGTAAAACCATAAAATATTTTATTAAAGATAAAGCTGTAATTTTTGAAATAGTTAAAGAATTGCTTTACCAAAAAGAAATAAAAAAATCCGTTAGATTATTAGGTATTTCGGTTACAAACTTAAATGTAAATACTAAAAAAACCGAAAAAATCGTTAATTTACAGTTAAAATTTGATTTTTAAATAGTTACGGTTCGGTTTTTGCTGTTTAAATGTTGAATTTTAAAATTTAATAATCATGAAAAAAATATTCTATATATCGATTCTTACATCTGTATTTTTGTTTGGATGTAAGGCAACTAAATCAACCGGAAACAATTCCGATAAGCAAAAAAAAGAAGTCGTAAAAATTGAGGATGCTAAAGATAAATACGATATTATCATATTTGATACAGGATTCGACCGTTTTTTAGCAACTGCTAAGCCAAAAAGTTTTTATACAGAAAGTGGTTTGGAAGCTAAAAACAGAAGGTATGTACAAATCTGGAATGAGCGTGTTCATAATCCAACTCGTTACAATCCAAATATTTATGAACAAGAAATAGATTATGATGTTAACAAACATTACGGATTGGATGTAAATTATAAATTATACCAATATTTTCAATATTTAGAAAAAGTTTTAGGACAGCGTTTTTATTAAAATTTTCTTATATTCGTAGACATAAACAATAACGATATGTCTATAAATAAGCACCAAGAAACAAAATGTATTCATAGCGGAGAAATAGATGATAAACAGTTTAAAGGAGCGGTTTCGCCTATTTTTATGGCAACGTCTTATGCTTATTTTGATGTTGATACATTACGCTATCCAAGATATTTTAATACGCCAAATCAAGAAGCAATAGGTAAAAAAATAGCAGCTCTCGAAAATACAGAAGCAGCTTTGCCTTTTGCTTCCGGAATGGCAGCAATAAGTAATACGCTTTTTGCTTTCTTAAAAAAAGGAGATCATATTGTTTTGCAAAAAGATATTTATGGTGGTGCTTTTCATTTTGCCGAAGAAGAATTAGAAAAATACGGTATCGAATATTCTTTTACAAAAGGAATTAAAATAACCGATTTTGAAAATGAAATTAAAGAAAATACTAAAATTATTTATTTTGAAACGCCTTCAAATCCACTTTTAAAAATAGTAGATGTTAAAGCGATTGCTTCTTTAGCTAAAAAACACCAATTATTAAGTATTGTTGATAATACTTTTGCTTCGCCTATTAATCAAAATCCAATTGATTTTGGAGTGGATATTGTCATTCATTCGGCAACTAAATATTTAGGAGGTCATAGTGATATTCTTGCCGGAGTTGTAGCTTCATCAAAAGAAAACATCCAACAAATTTTTGAAACCGGTAAAAATTTTGGAGGAAATATGAGCCATTTCATAGCTTATTTATTAGAAAGAAGTATTAAAACTTTATCCGTAAGGGTTAAAAAACACAATAAAAATGCGATGATAGTTGCAAGTTTTTTAGAGCATCATCCAATGGTAAAAAAAGTATATTATCCGGGATTAAACAATCATCCTAATCATAAAATAGCTAAAAAGCAAATGAAGGGTTATGGAGGCATGTTGTCTTTTGAATTGGTAGAAACGTTAAATCCTAAAATATTTCAGAAAAAATTAAAATTGATTAAACCATCATTAAGCTTGGCAGGTGTAGAATCAACAATCTTGCAACCTGCTGAAACATCTCATAAACTTATAGGTGCTCATAAAAGAAAGGAGCAAGGAATATCAGATGGTTTATTAAGGTTTTCGGTTGGTATAGAAAGTGTAAAAGATATTATAATGGATTTAGAACAAGCTTTAAAAAGCGAATAAAAATTTAAGGTGTAAATGGAAAATGAAAAAGACAAAAATCAAATAGAATACAGTATAAATAAGCTAAAATGCAACAAGCCGTATTTTATTCATGAACTTTCTATAGAGTCTATAGGTAAAGCAATACGAGAAGTAAGAAAAAAACGAAAATTAAGTATTAAAGAATTAGCAAGTTTTCTTGATATTGCAGTGTCAACATTAAGTAAAGTGGAAAATAATGCCGGAGATATAAAACTCTCTACAATATTAAAAATATTAGACAGATTAAATGCTAAAATATTTTTTCAAATAGAATTGCAACATTACTGGAAAGTTTTTAATGATCTAAAGAAAAGAGAACAAAAGTTAAAGAAAAAAAAATAATTGGAATACTATAATTAGTAATACAACTTTAATGAATAAGATGGAAAAAATGAAATTAGATATTTTAGCATTCGGAGCTCATCCTGATGATATCGAACTAGGTTGTGGAGGTACCATAGCAAAGGAAATAAGTTTAGGAAAAAAAATTGGAGCAATCGATTTAACAAGAGGCGAATTAGGCACACGTGGTTCTGCCGAAATACGAGATGCTGAAGCACAAAAAGCTAAGGAAATATTGGGTTTACACATACGTGAAAATCTCGGTTTTGCTGATGGTTTTTTTAAAAACGACCAAGAACATCAATTAAAAATAATAGAAATAATACGAAAATACCAACCAGAGATAGTTTTATGTAACGCCATTGATGACCGCCATATAGACCATCCAAAAGGAAGTAAATTAGTTAGTGATGCCTGTTTTTTATCCGGTTTGCGAAAAATTGAAACCGAACATAAAGGTAAAAAACAAGCAGCGTGGCGTCCAAAAGTGGTATATCATTATATTCAATGGAAAAATATAGAACCTGATTTTGTGGTAGATATTTCCGGTTTTATTTCTAAAAAAATGGAAGCGGTTAAAGCGTATAGTTCACAATTTTATAACCCAAACAGCAAAGAACCGATTTCACCAATTACCAGTAAAAATTTTTTAGATAGCGTTAAATATCGTGCACAAGATCTTGGCAGACTGGTAAGTGTAGATTTTGCCGAAGGCTTTACTGCCGAAAGATATGTTGCGGTAAAATCTTTGGACAAATTATTTTAATTTTTTTGTTGTTTAATTTGAAATTTATATTACATTTGCACTCGCTTAAATAAAGCAATTACGTTTATCGTAATACGGTGGTTGTAGCTCAGTTGGTTAGAGCATCGGATTGTGGTTCCGAGGGTCGTGGGTTCGAATCCCATCTTCCACCCAAAAGGTTGATTTTAAAATATAAAATCAGCCTTTTTTTATGCGTAATTTTTCCTGAATTTTAGAATTTATAAGTTAAATATTGTTTAAATTTGTTGCAGTTTAATCAGCGTCTAAAAGATGCCTTAAAAATCAACTTATGCAAACAGATTCTTTTATCGAAAGACACGTCGGTCCCAGACAAAAAGACATAACTGAAATGCTTAAAACTATTGGTGTTTCTTCTTTAGAACAACTTATAAATGAAACTATTCCTGATGATATTCGATTAGATAAAGATTTAAATTTGCCACCACCAATGAGTGAATTTGAATTCACCAATCATATTAATAAATTAGGAGCTAAAAATAAAGTTTTTAAAACCTATATTGGTTTAGGTTATCATGCAGCAATTTTGCCTGCTGTTATACAGCGTAATATTTTTGAAAATCCTAGTTGGTACACCTCATACACGCCATATCAAGCCGAAATTTCACAAGGAAGATTAGAAGCCTTGTTAAATTTTCAGACTATGGTAAGCGATTTTACCGGTTTTAAACTTGCAAATGCGTCACTTTTAGATGAAAGCACTGCTGCCGCAGAAGCGATGTTAATGTTATATAATGCTAGAAGCCGACAACAAAAGAAAAGTAATGTAAACAAATTTTTTATATCCGAATTAATTCTGCCTCAAACTTTAGCAGTTCTGCAAACACGATCCGAACCATTAGGTATTGAATTAATTATAGGAAATCATGAAACGGTTGATTTGTCTGATAATTTTTACGGTGCAATCGTGCAATATCCGGCAAAACATGGCTCTGTAATTGACTATACTTCTTTTATAGAAAAAGCTCATAATAACGATGTAAAAGTCGTTGTGGCAGCCGATTTATTAAGTTTGGCATTGCTGAAATCTCCTCAAAAAATGGGTGCAGATGTAGCAGTTGGTACAACACAGCGTTTCGGAATTCCACTTGGTTATGGAGGACCTCACGCAGCATATTTTGCCACTTCAGAAACCTATAAACGTCAGATTCCGGGAAGAATTATTGGTGTTTCACAAGACTCAAAAGGTAACCGTGCTTTACGTATGGCTTTACAAACCAGAGAGCAACACATAAAACGAGAAAAAGCAACATCTAATATTTGTACATCTCAAGTTTTACTTGCTGTGATGGCCGGTATGTACGCAGTTTATCACGGTCCTAACGGAATTAAATATATTGCCGATAAAATCCATTCGTTAACCAATATTTTAAATGAAAAAGTACAAAAATTAGGATTTCAACAAGTAAATAAAACATTTTTCGATACTTTAAAAATTAAAGTTTCCAATGCGAATGCAATTCTTGATTTCGCTGTCACGGAAGGTGTTAACGTACTTAAAATAGATGATAATACTATCGGAGTTTCCATAAACGAAACAACTTCATTGGAAGATATTAATCAATTGATTGCAATTTTTTCAAAAACAGCTAAAAAAGAATTAGAAGAAGTAAAAGAATTATCTTTCAGCAATTCTATCGCAGAGAATTTACAAAGAAAGACACCATACTTAACACATCCTGTTTTTAATTCGTATCACTCCGAAACGGAAATGATGCGTTATATTAAAAGGTTAGAGAAAAAAGATATTTCATTAACCAATTCAATGATTGCCTTAGGTTCGTGTACGATGAAATTAAATGCGGCAACTGAAATGTTACCTTTAAGTTATAGTAATTGGAATAGTATCCATCCGTTTGTACCAAAAGATCAAGCAACAGGTTTTATCGAAATGTTAACAGAACTAGAGCATCAATTAAGTGTCATTACCGGTTTTGCGGCAACCTCACTACAACCAAATTCCGGTGCACAAGGTGAGTATTCCGGTTTAATGGTAATACGAGCATTTCATAAATCTAATGGAGAAGAGCATCGTAATATTTGTTTAATTCCGGCTTCCGCACACGGAACAAATCCGGCTTCTGCAGTAATGGCAGGAATGAAAGTAGTGGTAACTAAAACTACTCCTCAAGGTAATATTGATGTAAATGATTTACGCGAAAAAGCTATTTTGCACAAGGATAATTTAGCAGCCTTAATGGTTACTTATCCATCTACTCATGGTGTTTTTGAATCAGCAATTAAAGAAATTACGCAGATTGTTCATGATAACGGCGGACAAGTTTATATGGATGGTGCAAATATGAATGCACAGGTTGGCTTAACAAATCCGGCAACTATCGGAGCAGATGTTTGCCACTTAAATTTACATAAAACTTTTGCAATTCCACACGGTGGAGGAGGTCCCGGAGTTGGTCCTATTTGTGTTGCAAGTCATTTGGTTGATTTTCTTCCAACAAATCCTTTGGTAAAAACCGGAGGTAAAAAAGGTATCACCGCAGTTTCCGGAGCACCTTACGGCTCGGCATTGGTAGATATTATCTCGTATGCATATATTAAAATGCTTGGAGCAAAAGGTCTTAAAAAAGCAACAGAATACGCTATTTTAAATGCCAACTATTTAAAATCAGCGTTAGAAAATGAATATGAAATTTTATATTCCGGTGAACGAGGTCGTGCAGCACATGAAATGATAGTTGATTTTAGACCTTTTAAAGCAAAAGGAATAGAAGTTGGCGATATAGCAAAGCGTTTAATGGATTATGGTTTTCATGCTCCAACAGTATCTTTTCCGGTTGCCGGAACACTTATGATAGAACCAACGGAAAGTGAAAGTAAAGCCGAATTAGATCGTTTTATTACAGTTTTATTTAATATTAAAAAGGAAATCGATGCTTATGAATATGGTAAAGATTCTGTTCTAAAAAATGCACCTCATACGCAAGAAATGTTAACAGCAGATGAGTGGAATTACGAATATACCAGACAAGAAGCAGCTTTTCCGTTAGCGTATTTACACGAATCTAAATATTGGCCACCGGTAATGCGTATTGATGATGCTTATGGAGATCGTCATTTAGTCTGTTCTTGTAATCCAATTGAAGAATATGCAGAAATTTAAAATAAAAGGTAAATAATAATTAAAAATAAGTAATTTTGCAATTCGCTTAATAGTGATTTGTTTAAATTACAATGTAAATAAAGAATAAAATATGAAACCAATAACCAAAGAAACCTATATAAAATGGTATAAAGACATGCTTTTTTGGCGAAAATTTGAAGACAAATTAGCACAAGTATATATCCAACAAAAAGTCCGTGGTTTTTTGCATTTATATAACGGTCAAGAAGCTGTTTTAGCAGGATCATTGCACGCAATGGATTTGACTAAAGATAAAATGATAACAGCTTATCGTAATCACGTGCAACCAATTGGAATGGGTGTTGATCCCAAAAGAGTTTTTGCAGAATTGTATGGTAAAGTTACCGGAACATCAAAAGGGATGGGTGGTTCGATGCATATTTTTTCTAAAGAACATCGCTTTTACGGAGGTCATGGTATTGTTGGTGGTCAAATTCCGCTTGGAGCCGGAATTGCGTTTGCCGATAAATATTTTAATCGTGATGCTGTTACATTAACTTATTTTGGAGATGGTGCAGCAAGACAAGGTTCTTTACATGAAACCTTTAATATGGCAATGAATTGGAAATTACCGGTTGTTTTTATTGTAGAAAATAATGGATATGCTATGGGAACGTCGGTAGAAAGAACGGCTAATCATACGGAGATTTGGAAATTAGGTCTTGGTTATGAAATGCCATGTGGACCTGTAGATGGTATGAATCCTGTAAAGGTTGCAGAAGCTGTTGATGAAGCCATTGAAAGAGCAAGAACAGGTAATGGACCTACTTTTTTAGAAATGAAAACATATCGTTATCGAGGTCATTCGATGAGTGATGCACAACATTACAGAACGAAAGAAGAAGTGGAAGAATATCGTAAAATTGATCCAATAAAGCAAGTGCTTAATATAATTGAAGAAAATGAATATTTATCAGCTTCCGATATTAAAGCAATTCAAAAAGAGGTAAAAGAAAGAGTACAAGAATGTGTGGAATTTGCTGAAAAATCACCATATCCTCCAAAAGAACAATTGTATGAAATGGTTTACGAAGAAAAAGATTATCCTTTTTTACCGCATAAATATTAAGAAACTTCTAATTAAAAAATAGTTAAAAAATAAATACAATGGCAGAAATAATTACAATGCCTCGTTTGAGCGACACCATGACTGAAGGAGTGGTGGCACAATGGTTAAAAAAAGTAGGTGATAAAGTAGAAGAAGGAGATATTTTAGCTGAAATTGAAACAGATAAGGCTACAATGGAGTTTGAATCCTTTAATGAAGGAACACTTTTGTATATTGGTCTTAAAGAAGGTGAGAGTGCTCCTGTAGATTCTCTTTTAGCAATTATTGGAGAAGAAGGGGAAGATGTTGACGCTTTAATAAAAGAATTTGAAGCTTCCAGAGGAGGTTCTAAAAAAGAAGAAATTACCTCTAATGAGGAAACTGCAAAAGAAGAAGTAAAACCTGAAACAAAAGAAGAATCTAAAGAAAAAGTAATTACTTCGTCTCAAAAAATAAAAGAAACTCCAATAGCCGTTAAACAAAAACTGGTTAGAGATGCAAATGAACGTATTTTTATATCTCCTTTGGCTAAGAAATTGGCTAAAGAACGTAATATTAATATCAAATTTGTACAAGGCACAGGTGAAAATGGTAGAATAGTAAAAAGTGATATTGAGAATTATGTTCCGATATCAGCAGGTTCTCAACAAACATCATCCTTTAGTCCTAAAGGAGAAGAAAGTTTTGAAGATGTTCCTAATTCACAAATGCGAAAAGTAATTGCAAGACGTTTAGCAGAATCCAAATTCAAGGCCCCTCATTATTATTTGAATATTGAAGTCGATATGGACAATGCGATGTCTTTTAGAAAACAATTTAATTTATTGCCGGAAACTAAAATCTCTTTTAATGATATTGTTGTTAAAGCTACAGCTTTAGCATTAAAAAAGCATCCGCAAGTAAATTCACAATGGTTTGATGATAAAATGCGATTAAATCATCATGTACATATAGGTGTAGCAGTTGCTGTACCTGATGGATTGGTGGTGCCTGTTGTACGATTTGCAGACGAAAAGAATCTACAACAAATAAATGCTGAAGTTAAAGATTTAGCAGGAAGAGCTCGTAATAAAAAATTAACACCGCAAGAAATGGAAGGTAGTACCTTTACGATTTCAAATTTAGGAATGTTTGGTATAACTGATTTTACATCGATTATCAACCAACCAAATTCTGCCATTCTTTCTGTAGGTGCAATTGTTGAAAAGCCGGTTGTAAAAGACAAACAAATTGTTGTTGGAAATAAAATGAAATTGACTTTGGCTTGTGATCATCGTACGGTCGATGGAGCTACTGGAGCAATGTTTTTACAAACCTTAAAAGAATATATAGAAAATCCGGTGTTATTAATTGCTTAAAGATGACGTTTTTATAAAAAGAAGATGCTAATTTAAAATAAATGTATTTTTTATCTATAATATGGTAATAAATTTCATTAATTCCGTTAGATTTGCCAATATAATTAATTCTAACTAAAAATTTAAAGAAATGAAAAAATTAGTATTATCCATTTTAGTAGTAGCAGCATTTGCTTTAACTTCTTGTGAAAAAGCAAAAAAAGCAACAGACAAAGCAACTGACAGTGTTACTAACGCTGTTGAAAAAACAGGTGAAGCAGCAAAAAATGTAGCTGATAAAGCCGGAGAAACAGTAAAAGAAGGTGCAGAAGCAGTAAAAGAAGCAGCAGAAAAAACCGGAGAAGCAGTTAAAGAAGGTGCTGAAAAGGTAAAAGAAGGTGCTGAAAAAGCCGGAACAGCTGTTAAAAAAGCAGTTGATTCTACAAAAGCAGCTTTAAAAACAAAATAGTAATTTTATATTTATCTATTTTAGACTTATAATAAAAGCAGTTTTCATTTCTGAAAACTGCTTTTTTAT
>Ga0256840_1001923_pt1 | contig 18842 bp, 27 predicted proteins | sample 355202metaG_FD_185969 | JGI IMG/M metagenome (GOLD analysis project Ga0256840, IMG submission 185969) | Hydrothermal vent microbial communities from Mid Atlantic Ridge, Atlantic Ocean - 355-202 | ecosystem: Environmental > Aquatic > Marine > Hydrothermal vents | place: Atlantic Ocean: Mid...
ACCTCTTTACGGGCGGATTAACCAAGTCCGACTTTGTGAACTTCAGTTCTCTTGCCTTCTTCGCAACTTCTACCATCTTCGTTAATTCTACCCTATCTACGAGAATTAGCGAGTCCTCGAAAGACATGTAATAACCATCTCTGCTCGTACTTACCCTGTTCATTAGTTGAATAAATCCCTGTTTTTTGCCTGATTTCGTAATATATATTGAAAAAGGTGGTTCTGGTGGTTTTAAAAGAGTTGGCAGTATTTCTTTACGGGATAAAAATTTAATTCCCTCTTTTGTAGCTACCCAACTCTTCCTCCTGTATTCCTGATTGTGGATGATGGTATAACAATTTTGACAGATGCAGTTCCCAGCATGAAGTAGGTTCCAAGCCGTAAAATTTCCTGAAAACTTGACTGGATGTCCCTCGTGAGTATCACGACCGCAGAGAACGCATGTACCATGTACACGTCGCTCAGGCTTAGTCGGCGGGAAGAAATCAGATAGTCGTAGTATATTAGGCATGATAGTAGTATAACCTTTTACTATGTATAGTTTTCGAAATATGTTAATTTCCTGAGCCATGTTGTGTACATAATGCCGAAGAAGATTGAACGTTTTCATTCTTAATTTTTACAAAATATAATATATCTTAAAAAATAAATAATTCAAATATTCTGAACTCTGCCACATTTAGGGCAAATAAAAACGGGTACTCTGCTGTAAGGCATGTATTTAATCGTTCTACTCCCGCAATGGTCGCAAAACGGATTATAATCTGCTACCCGGTCTGTCTGACCTATTACTCCTATCTTCATAATACAAGTGCCCATCTTTACTTACTCTCCAACCCGGGGGAAGAGCTTTACGTTCTTTATCAAGTTTTACACCTCTTTTAGTCTGGTAAACTTTCTTCTGGTGCGTGACTTCTATCGTCTTACCTCTACTACTTTTTAATCTTGACTTTCTTCTTAAATAAGATGTTGACGCTTTCCCATGCTTATTCGTCTTCGGATACTTCTTAGACGAGCCTCCCTTTTTACTCGTCTTTCCTCTTTTTTCATTCTTTTTCTCTTTCTTGCTTACCTCCTTTTTTTTCCTTCTCACTTTTCTCCTCTTTCTCGGCATTATATCACCATAGTCATTTAAACTCGACATCTTTTATAAACCCTTTGGTTTTGTAAAAGTAAAGGATGTTTAGGAGAACATCCTCCCTTACCTGCAGAATTTGAGCTACTTCAGAGAGTGTAACATCTTCATCAAATAAACTTATGAACTCTTTAATATCCGAATTCACTCTGAACAAGTACCTATCTATCCTGTTCATCTTCTTTCGAGTTTAGATAAATACTCCCAGTACGCTTTCACGATTTGCCTTGCTTCTTTCTTCTGTTTAGCTGTCATCTTTGAGTTTCGTGGTATTACGAAGTTATACAAAAGTGAAAATCTTCCATTTGCTGTCTTCTTCGAGATTCTACCACGTTCATAATCCTTAATTATTTGTTTGCAGATGCCTTCCACTTCAGATAAGTGGTCTAATCCCGGTTTACCAACGTCTTTTACTGTTTTCCCCAAATACACGTTTCTGCTGTCTTTCTTCCTTTTTACAGCCTTCAGATTTGATTTCTTACTCATTTTCTTCTTATTCCCTTTTTTTCTATTCTTTTTCTTACTCTTCTTCCTCAATCTTTCACCCCCTTAAGGCTGATGTATTTAATGAGACTAATCCTCACAAGAAGTGTAACTGCAAAAAGCAGATAGCAAAGTAAAGCGATTCTGGTTATACTTGCATACTCTGACACAACAGCCGGCATATAAGCGAGTTTCCCGTGTATGTATGCTTTAATAATATTCGGGTTTGCTATATAAATCATCACAGCCCTAATAAAGGATAATACACCCGCTGCTAAGAACAAATACTCAAATCTTCTCATTGCGAGCTCTAAATCTGCAAAGTCTCCAAGTTCTTCTTTCTTATAATTCAAATCTTTCTTAATTTTCTCAACTATTTTACACACATATATCACCTCCTTAAAACGTGTGCTCCCACACAAATGCCGATAAGGCTGCTGTAGATATTACAATCAAGTAACATCCTATTGCTGCGTGCCCTTTCATAAAAGAGAGGATTACAGCACCTATGATGATGGCATATATCACGTAAGACATTGCTTCGACCGGGTCAATACCTGATACGTCTAACTCGACCATTTCCCCACCTCCTTTACGGACTCATAAAGAACTTATAGAACGCCAGACCAGCAAACATAGCCAATCCCACCACCAGCATAGGGGCTACCCATGACGGGAGAAATATCCCCGTAAGCCCTATCATAATCGGCACGGCAATAGCTATTGCCGCATCCATGGGAACTCCAGCCTTATATAATGCTGCTGCTACCGCTATAATCAACACAGCTCCAGCTAAGTATAGATTTCCGAACGACCACTGAATATACCACCCGACTTTTCCCGCTACTGTTGATACGTTAAACATATTATCACTCTCCGCTTCTTAACCAGTCCATCAATGCAAGAAGATATACGCCGACTACAACCCCAACGTAAATAATCATAACTTCCGTCGGGACGCCGAGCCCTATGAGGTATGAAGCTACGGCAAAAGGCGACGTAAAGATTTCAACAATCATTACGAAAATCGCCATAGCTTTTTTTACGTAGTCTGGAAAAGCCATAACTCCTGCAATTATACCCGTTTCTCCTTTTGTTACGTTAGATAATGTGCTATTCAACTTTGAACCGGGTTGTATAACACCATTAGACGTTGATAAGAGTGACTGAACAACATCATGCCCTAATTGGGCTTGAGGAAATGCGATAAATAGAAATAAGTTTAGTGTCAGGATTATTAATGCCGCTTTTGTTAGTTCGCTCATAGTTCTCACCCTATATTTATTATCATAATATTATATATAATTATATCATCCTCCACAATATCCACGATGCTACTACACTCACCCATATCACCACAAGCAAATTGATGGATATTGCGTTTAACGGGAGAGCTACTATAGTGAAAATGAGCATAGCTATTATGCCGAGTCCCCTTGCAGTAGTGTTCGTTGTTGCGGCTAAGGTTGCAACTACTGCAAGAGCTATAAACGCAGCTATAAGCAGACCTATAAGGTTTCCCCCTTTAGTCTGCTTTAGCTGTCCGTTTAAGACGAGGAAAGTTGCCCAGATGCCTGTGGCTTGTGGAACTGTGTAATTCTTAGTTTCTGTTATGGTTTGCCCATCTACAATGTAGCTGACTTTTACAGATACGGGAGTAGATTCATTCAGATTGACTGTAGCCGTTAAATCCGTTGGAGAAGTTATATCTGTTTTTGTTACGGTTGCTACAGGTGTATTATTTGCATAAACGGTCATAGTAGCACTTGTAACAGTTTTTCCCTGAGGAACTACGCTAACAGTGATAGTATTCGTTCCGGGCTGGAGTGTAGATGCCGACGGCTTGAAAATGATAACCGTTCTCGTGCTGGCAGGAATAGCCAAGCTAACACCACCGAGCTTTATCGTGTACGTTGCTTGAGATATTGTTATCGTTGTCGTAATCGTCACATAGCCGGGCTTTGACGCTACAACCTTGTACGTGTCAAAAGCATGTAAAGGTACTGCTACAACTCCCGATGAGTCGCTGTACTGGCTGTCTATGAGCTTCCAGCTATCGCCTATATATTTGTAAATCTCAACTTTTGCGTGGTCGAGTGTTGATGTGCCGCTGACTACTGTGTATGTTATCATAGTCGATGCGGAGTCTTGCAGTAAATACAGTTTTATAGATTGATTTAGAGCAGTACAGTCAAGTATATAGTGCCTTCTCGAGTAACCGGTAGAGGAAAAGTCTATTACTTCTTCTGTCTGCTGTCGTGGAAAATCTGTACCGTATAACTTGACTGAACTCCCTGATTTTGTAGCTAAGCCTGTTGAGCTCGTGTAATTCACTGTAATCGACGTTAAGTGGCTGTTGCTTAATTCGTCCACGCCAGTTATATTTGCGACTAAATAACCAACCGTTTCGTCGAGTGTGTATGTTGTATTGTTCAACAGTGTTACAGTTGTTATAATGCTCGTGTTCGTCGTGGTGTTTGTTACTGTTGCAGAAGGGTTTAATTTTAGATGAAGAGTGTAATCTTTTGTTCTAAGGGGAAAAGTCATGTTCAAAACTACGTTTGTGGTTAAACCAGTCGTATTTATTGAGAAATTCTTCTCTATGACCGTTCCCGTGTCGGTTATTGTTGCTGTTGAGCTGTAGGCGTAGCTGAATGTCAATGTCGCATTAAACGGGATGTGGTAAGTTATGTTTATGGGCGTATCTGTTGTAAAAGCTGTTGATGGGATGGATACGGGAGTTCCATTTCCTACGACTTGTATGTTGTACGTGCCAATTGTTACGTTTGCCGCTGTTGCCTGATAAGGAGTTTCGAAACTGGCCGGGTCGGCGAGCTTTGCAACAAAAATCCAATCAACCCAATATTCTGCGCTTGACCATACTGCTAAGCCTAAGTAATTTAAGTTTTCAAAACTGCTATCTTGTGCTTCTAAAATTACCGTTCCATCGTTTATTTGTTTTAAAGTCGGTGATACAAACATAAAGCTTAGTATGTAAACATTACCGTTTTGAAGTAAACCTCCCGTTGTGGTTGCTAAAATTGTACTTACATCATCTACAAATTTTCTTAACCTCTGTCTGTCCGGATACGTAGGCCACCCGTTCCAATTGACATCATAACCGTTAATCTCATTACCAGAACTATCATAATTTCCGTTTGATGCTACTATAATAAAATCTTGAGCATTACTAACCACTTTGACTTTACACTTTATAACTACATTCTGTAGTATCACAGGCGTATCTACTGCTGTTCTCGAATCTGTCGAATACAGCTTTAAATAACCGTCTTCTACCTTTGCGTAACCTGTTCCTCCTACCCTTACTATCCTCCACTTATCTAATGTATTAAAATTATCAAAGAACTTGAAAACCATTGTTCCGTTGTTATAACTACTCGATAACGCCAAAGGATCCCCATAAACTAAGTTCAACTCTGTTGAACCAGCAGTTAAATTCACCCAAATATCCGCAGTCTGTCCCGTATAGTTGAATGATTCAATCCAGAAATAGAGAGGAGAGGACTGATTGTATATCCTAATGTCCGCTCCCGTGCTGTTTACATACGTCCAAAAATTCGTGTCAACAAAAGTAGCTTTAACTGCTCCCGTTACGTTATATATCGTTATATTCGAGCCGTCTATCTTAATCTCATAGTTTGCCCACTCTGTTGTTGCAGAAGTTAGAGGAAACACATCTATGTATTTAGCAGGAGCAGATTTAATCGATATAGTCGCATTACTAACAGTAGAAACGAAATTTAGATGTAAGGTATCATTAACAGATTTGACGCCGACCCATTTCACCGTGTACGTGCCAGCCATTACCGGCACGGCGAAAGCCAACAAAATTATAAAAATTAGGAAGGTTATGGTTTTTTTCCTCATCTGCCTCCCGCTCCAGCGTAGATTAAGTAAGAAATGACAATACCAAGCAAAATCATAGCTGGAAGCATGTCAAGTATCATTTTGCTGATTGGGTCCGTGAAATATTGTGAAGTCATATTCAAGCTCTGAGCCAGAATTGGTGAGAACTCTGCCAACAGTATTATTAGTACTACGAACATAATTAATCCAATTATAGTTACAATGCCGGAATTATCCTTACCTTTCATAATCACCCCTCTCTATTCTTAGAATTTAACCTTTTTTAACTTTTTGTTAAATATTAAGTCTGCTGTTTTGCCTGATGCAAAACCCACATTCTCAAAATCTTTCCCTATTATTTTCAATGATTTTGCTCTCTTTATTTTCCTCTTCGCTCTCTTACCAGTCACTATGTCTAATTCACCAGCTTTCTTTATCGTTACGTCAAGGTATGATTTGACCCTATGTTTTTCAAGGAACTTCGTCGGGAATGTTAGTCCAAAACCGTAATCCGTTAGTTCGGCTTTCCACTTCTTCTTTGCGTCAAATCTGAATGGTGAACGTGCCTTTAACCCCAAAAAAGCTTGCGTGTATGTCATAGCCCACCAGTCTGCGAGAGGGGTAATGTCTGTATTTATCTTCCAGTCTTTTATCTCTCCCAGCTCTCTTTCTGCTTTCCTTTTTCCGGTTTTGGCTTTTGGATATGTAATTAACTTTTGATATGTGTCGTGTGATGCTGGTGTTATATATGCAGGCATCTTAGGCGGAGCCTTAGGTGTAGGATTAGTTGCTGGAGAGCTTGGGGAAGTGGGATAATTCGGCAAAATAGGTGAATTGTTGGAATTACGAGGACTGTATTTGGATTTTTCATCTCCACTAATTGAAGGTATTGATGGTATCGGCGGAAAACCCGTCGACGGTCTCGAATTCTGGCTTCTTCCTTTACTTCTTTCCACTTTTTTATTAAATTTTTTTATATTAAGTGTTGATGGTATTTCTGGGATTTTTGGGCTTTTATTCGAGGCATAACCGGACTTAGATAAATCAGGGAAGTCACTTGGTAACTTTGATTCAGGATAATAATCATAATTTCCTTTCTCTGAACTGATATATGATACAGCTTCACTGGGCTTATGTTCTTTGAACAAATTATATTCTACATCCGGTGCTGTAGATTGAACTTTTTCTTCCAGAATATCTTTCAGTTTTGCCTTCTCTTTCTTGAAGAGTAATTCCTTCTCTTCTACTTCTACATCACCGAGCATTTCTTTAATTTCATCTGGTTCCGGGAGCCTACGTTCTCTTGCGATAAAATCAGCGATTGGTGAATTTATTTTATCTGGGTGCAGCTCCTTTTGTAGTTCAGTATATTTTACTACCTTTTCATCAATTGGCAAGTTCTTTCCCTTTGCGTAGGCCGTTCCAATCTCAATGAAGTCGTTCACGTCTTTCCATCGTCCTTCATGTGTAGGTACGATGTCTTTATCACTTGCACCATATACATGCCCACCTGCAAGTTTCCTTGCTGCTTGTTCGCTTAATCTCATAACATCGATTCCCTCAATGTCTAATGGTTTCTGAGCCTTAAACCCGTATTGTATCGGATATTTAGTGCTATACGTGCTATCTTTCGAGAATTGATTATCCCCTTTCTTGAAAATTTCAATTCCCTTCACCCATCCTTCTTTTGTCTTAAAATAAACTTTTGGTTTACTGCTTTCTTCGTCCTCTATCTTGTATTGGACATTCTCTTTGTCAAGCAGACTCTTTAGGTCGTTCACGAATTTTTTAGGGTTATCTACTTTCACTTCTATGTCCCTAGGCTCTCTCGACATGAAGCCCTGCATCTGCAGCTTCTGAGCAACAGAACCATATACTTCCAAATCTCCTTTATATGATTTTATTGCATCTTTTACGATGTCTTTAGCCTCTTCGGGAATGTGTGAACTCAAAACAATAAATTCAGACGGGTTTGTAACGGGCTCTTTAGTCTTATAGATTTTGTCTGCTATGTCATACGCTGTCTCAAACAGCTCTGAAACTTTTTCAGGAGCATGCTTCTTTAGCGTGGCTTTGAAGAATTCTGTTTCCACAGGTGAATAACCTGTGATAATTCTGCCTTCTATCTTATCTGCTGGGGCTGGTAAGGCACCAAGTGCTGCTTTCCACCCTTCATCGGTCTTTGCTACGGTGAAGACTGGTTTCTTTAAGGCAGATAAAGTAACGCCATATCTTACAGCCTCTACTTTTGGTTCATCCACTTCTCCTCCCATAGATACTACTTGAGCAAATCCCGGTTTTGGGGCGTATTCTGTTATAACTGATGTTGGCGACCGTATTCCCGCTGATTCCATGCCTGCTCCTAATGCCATAGTTGCCACTGCTTGACCTGTAAGCTCTCCAGCTGGAACGGCATCCCCTTCTAAAAGGGATTTTCCAGCTTCAACTGTAGCAATTCCTGTATCCACAATTGACTCTGGAACTGTGTGCAGAAGTGATTTAGGCTTTGTAACTGCCTGATAAGCTAAGATTCCTACTCCTTCTGCAAATTCAGGAATTCCTAATGCCAATCCAGAAGTAAAACCTTGACTAATCCCAGATAGAGGATTCAAGTTTTCTTGGTTTAGTTCATAGCTCTTTGCTTGCTTTCTCCAGTCATTTATGTGTTTGTCTAAGGATTTAAGAGAAGATAGAGCTTCAGTCTTTATTTTAGTTAGTTTAGCTGCTCTTTTATCGAAGTTTATCGTTGTGTCAAAATTGTTAAACTTATATTCGCTTATGGTTGGGGGTTTGTGCTTAAACTCTATACGTTGCGGCTTATTATTATTGTTGGCTGCTAAGGCGTGTAATCTGCCATCTAAATCCAGATTCTTGCTTGGTCGTTTGTTAGGTTTGTTAGTCATTTGATGTTGTATTCTTGACTCTTCATGTGCCAAAGCATGCAGTCTTCCGTCTAAGTCAAGAGATTGTTTTGTCTGTACTTTCGCTTGTTTACTTACTCTGTTTAGCTTCGCTCCTCCATGTGCTAAGGCGTGTAATCTGCCATCTAAGTATAAGCTGTGGTGGTCTCCTCCTAAACCGCCGCTACCTCCAGCACTTCCTCCGCCACTGCTACCTCCTCCGCCACTGCTTCCACCGCTTCTACTTCCTCCACTTCTGCCAGAGCTCCTTGCATTCGCTGCAGCACATGCAAGGGCTCCATCAAGTCCCAATCCTACGCTCGCACTACTACCACTACTCTTACCGCCCCAACCACCACTTCCTCCGCCACCGAACCCGCCTGATGCTGAGCTTCCTCCACTATTCCCGCCGCCCACATCGTTGCTACTCCCATTACTGCCACCACTACCACCACCGCTACTGCTTCCGCCTCCGCTACTTCTGCCTCCACCAAAAGCAGATGATATTGCTGAGGCTACTGAGCTAAAAAACCCGCCTATACTGTCAAACCATCCCATAAAAAAGATAGTAAATTTATAATCTATAATCTTTTTGCTAAAGTTTTAATTTTTTAATTTTTTCCTTCTTGCCGATTCCATGTTTTTTGTCAAACATTTTTAGTCTGTGATGCTCTGCCACCTCAAATTCATCATCTATGTCCTCAGATATTTCCCTCCACTCCGCATAAGCCGGCATCCTCTCTCTAATTGTATTTCTTACTTTCTTTTTCTTTAGTTTGTTTAGAACGATAAGTCTCGCTTTTGCATGTATCAACGAAGCTGTTAGAGCATCTGAATTTTTATACTCTTCCTTCATTCGTCTTAATAACACCTCCAATCCCATATTACCACCTCAATGAGCTCCTGCGGCAAGCAGGAGAACTAATCCTGCTATGCCAATAAGAATTATGAGAATTGTCTTGAAGTATTTTTCGATTGGACTTCTAAATGCTGCCGCTTCCTCTAAGATTTGGTTGTACACGAAGTTGGCATTCAAATACGGGATGTTTTGGTTCCACTCTCTCGCATTAATCGGGATTGCGTTCCCTTCGAAGAAAATCCATGTTGGTATGCCATACGCATCGGACATGACAGCAGTCTTATCGAGTTTATATCTAACATCATCTACTTCTACGAATTTCGTCCTATCATCTAAGAAATATGTATTATTGTCTATATCTTTCCTGTTTGGCGAGTCTGGCTTCACTAAATATCTTTTAATCTTGCCGCCTTTTGTTAGAATCATTATTTGAATTAAACCTTTCTTTACGGCGTTTTTCAGTTTTCTTACTCTGATTAATTCCTTTAATCCCAATACAGCGAGTACAGATGCTACTATAGTTGTAATAATAAAAATAGTGAGGAACGTTCTTAGCATCATTATTTGAGCTGCTGTTTGAATGCTAATCATCTAAATAACCCTCCTTTTTTCTCTTCATATTCTCCGATGAACTTAGTTAGAATTGTCTTTATGAATGCACCTTGTTTACTGCCTGATAGAGTCAAAATAGTGAGTGCCTGCTTCAAGTGTATGTACGGTATGAAGTTGTTAGAATTGTCAAGCCTGCTGAGCATTATTTTATACTTGTCTCCTCTATTTAATACGTTTAAGACTTTCGCGTATTCTTTCTTATCTAAAAAACCTTTCCTAAAGTCGTCGAAAAACTCTTTTACCAGAACTGGAACTTCTATTTCTTCTACTCTCTCTTCTCCCGTTTCTTCATCAAAAGTTCTCTTCCTATATTTTCGATATACACCAGTATGAACTGAGAAAACTTCTTTGGCATCGCTGTCTATACTTAATAAGTCTTTTGCGAGTTTTATTGAATCTAATACTTCAAGTTCATCCTCCTGTCCCATTCTAATCACCTCTTGCGAGTGTAAGGAGAGCTTTGAGCAAATCATGAGTTTCTAAAACAGAAGCTGTGCTTACGGGATGTTTCCTTGTCCCTCTTGCAGCGATAAAACCTTCAGGATGGAAAAACCATTCTTTTATTTCGTCTGGCTTCCCTTTCTGTCTTAATAAATCTTCAAGTATTGGTTTTAGCTTAGTTAAGTCAGGCGTATTATTATCAGCGTTTCTTATAATACCTATATTATAATTATCTTTGTATATTATTAGGTCAATTTCCTTATCTGAAAATAGCACTTGGTTCACGATAGGTGTTGGTTTTTCCACTATTGCAACTTTGTATCCAGATACACTAACGACCGGGGTTGCTTCTAACAGGCTCTCAGCTCTTAGGTATTCTTTTAACAAAGGTTCATACATGTCTAATATTTTGAATAATTCCAGTATTATTTCTTCATCACTTATTGAGTTATATCTCATTGCCAATATTAGCCCGCTTAAGTGGAATAGTCGTACTGCTGTTGGTAGTGACAAAACAGCTCCAGCATCACAGGCTTCTGCAAGAGCGATTAAATAACCGTACTCGCCGGGAATATGTACATACTCCGCAACCGCTTCAGCCGCACAAGTGTAACCTTCTCCGGAGTGATGGTCTAATACAGCCAGTATTTCACAGTTTTTGTCCTTCAACTTTTGTTCGAGCTTCTCAGTCAGGGGCATATCTACGATGTACACTTTAGACCCGTTTGGGATTTTATCTACGTTTACAACTGGTTCGGCATTCTTGAATTTAGATAACAGATATATTGAAACTACTGCGTCAATATCTACGTTTTTATGGGTTAATGCATATACGTTCTTAAATTCATTGTTGTTCTCCGACTTTTCTAAACCACATACACAAACTACACATTCGGTCACATTCTCACCTCCCTATATAATCAACTATTGCTGACAAGAAAAAGTACAGTCCTATGCCTATTACCGTGAAACACATGCCAGTTGATATAGGTTGTTGGATTGGTGTTAGACCGTAGATTAACCCGTAAAAACCAGCAAAAATTAAGAGGAGTCCACTGAAGCTGCCGATAATTGGAGAGCGGGAGTATATCGCCGCAAAGAAAATTAAGCTCGCTAAGATGCTGACAAATATAAAAGCGTCTAATGGCGTGCTTAACATAATAACTAATTCTGTTTAGTTGTATATATAGGGATATGTTAGATATAAATCGACATCAAGAAGATATCCAGCCATACGCCGACTACAATTATACACACACCCACTAATGGATTGAGTGTTGGTATTCGGCTGTAGATATATGTACACACAAACGCGTAGATAGCTACGAGCCCGCTAAAAATAGCGAGTACTGGTTTATCAGTATATATCGCCGCAAAGAAAATTAAGCTCGCTAAGATGCTGACAAATATAAAAGCGTCTAATGGCGTGCTTAACATAATAACTAATTCTGTTTAGTTGTATATATAGGGATATGTTAGATGTAAACGTGTGCCGATGCTCAGGAAAATCAGGAAAACGGTCAGGTGGTTACAGATACGTAGGTAAAATCGGTCAGCTGGGTGATGCTCAAAACAGGCGTGGATATGTAAAAAGTTTGAAAGAACAGATATAACAGCGTAATAGGAGCTAATAGTAATATATAATATATACTATTAAATACTAATAAAGGGAAATAAGGCGAAATTATAAAAATCTTAGATAAAAATAGCGGATAAAGTAGACAGAAGCCACAATTTTATTGTAAGAATAGTAATGAGATAGATTCTATAATGAGACTTAGATTTTTCTCAAATTCGGCCACAACTCCGAAAGCTTTTACACCTTTTTCTTTCAGGGCTTTTCTTAGACCCGTGAGCCTTGCAGAAATGTAATTTAAAATCCAATTCCAAACAGACTTTAGAGCTTCTGTAAGCTCGGAAAATTTCTTGATAACTATTGCACCAATGCTCATGCCTGAATACGTCTTTTTGATACGTCCTTTTACGCTTCTTGTGTAGCTGTTGCCGATGAGGAATATCGTCCTATCTCGTACAAACCTCGCTCGGAGTTCATGTCCTCTCTTCTTCTGCAGTCTGTGAAAAACCCTGCAGGCAGAGTAAAAATGTCCTGTTTCTGTTTTTTCGTCGCAAACTCGGCTTAGAGGTGTATAATGTTTTCTTGTTGATAAATGTATTATAACAGGATATATAAGGCGTGGTTTGAGCCTGAAGGAGAGAATTAGTGTTTTGCTACGATTGTCAATCCAATACATTCTTCCGGGTTTCTGTTCACCAGTTAATCGCAAAAGCTTTATATACTTTGGGATAACAATATCTAACAAGTCTTCGAAGTCTGGTAAGGCATGGCTCAATTGTTGGCTGGAATCTGTTGTTCTTCCGGCCATGCCTTACCTTTTACATACATATTATATAAATTTAATGCCATCTGTTATTATTTAGTAAAGTTTTTATCTGAACCCCTGAGAGGGCAACAAACAATATATATACTTTTCGATTAATATCATGCAACAAGGTTGTACAAGTTATATATATAACGTGCCTATTGTATGTGTATGGTTGAGATTTTTTGCTTCGCAGAAGAACTGTATAAAATGTTGAACTTGGCATATCCACTTGTGGATAAAGTTGTTTTAAATGTAGGTGAAGGAGAGCTATCCATTAATGTCATGGACGGTATGAAAACAGTTGGTCTATCTGCAAAGATACCGGCGAACGTTTACGAGAACTCGCAGAAAGGACACAGTGTGGGTTTAGGCATAAATAGACTTATGAAAATCCTAAAGGGAATGCGTGGTGAAGTAAATATAGTTATAACTGGTAATGAGTTCAAACTAAAGACGCAAGAAGGGTTAACGTATAAAACACAAATATTAGACCCTAAGACAATATATAATACGTTCAAACTGCCGAAGCTGGATTTCGCAGTTAAAATAAAAACGACTGGAAAAATAATAAAAGACGGGATAAAGTACGGACGCAGCATCTCAGATCGTGTTTATTTCCAAAGTGATAAAAGCGGAGAAGTAAAATTAGTGGTAAAAGGAGATGTTGCTGAGCTAATATATACTATTAATGGAGATATAGAAGAATTCGAACAGAATCAAACAGTAATCGTAGGAATGGAACACCTTGAACAAATAATTGAACCTATATCTAACACGGATTCTATTTTGCTGGCATTTAAGACAGATTCTCCAGTTATGTTAGGATTAACAGGCAGCGTTAAAGCTGCTTACTTTATCGCTCCTGTAATTCCCGACTAAAAAATGAAAGGGTTAACGTTTCCGCCTGCTCTTTTTCCTTTTTTTTCTTAGCGTATTATTGTTAGGGTTAATGTTAAGCCCGAATTCTTCAAGGTCTGAAAAGTCGAACGGGTCTTTTCTCACACCAAAATTGAATAAAGAGTCAATATCTGAAAAATCAAAAGGATTTTTCTTATTGGCATAACTACTAAAGCCTAAGTCGATATTACTCAATTTAGCTTCGCTGTGTTCATGCAGTTTTTTAGCCGTGCTCAACAAACTCTCTTTTATCTTTTTCCGTCTTTCGGCTTTTTTCTCTTTACTCTCCATTTCACGCACGTATTCTCTCGCTTCCTCTTCTGTTAATCCGTATTTTTCCATGAGTGGTTTTAGTTTCGTTTCCCGTTCTATTTTCATCTTAGCTTTCTCTCTCGCCTCTTTTTTCTTCTTAGATTCCTCTTTCTTCTTTTTGATTTTTTCTTTTATCTTGGGCAACATCACAGCCACCTCATGACCATTGTAGTTGCTATCATGATTAGTACGCCGAGTACGAGCATTAGGACTGTCATCTTTAGAAGAGTAGCATTAGTTCCCGTGTAGACAGGAACGTAGTACTGGTATGAGACGTTGTAAGACGACGTATTAAGTAGTGCACCCGTCGAAAGGATAGTTATCGTACCATTCATATAATCAACAGTATAATCCGACCCCTCAACTGCCGTGTACGTAGCATTATATACTTTCACAGTTCCTTGAATCGGCTTGTGGCTAAGCTGAATTGGAGTATCATAAGGGATAACAGGATTTAACACATCTAAACCGTTCACGGCAACTTTTGCATTGAGCGAGTTGTTAATCGTTGGAACTGCAACATCGAGGGTTATTATTATTACAACAAGAGCGGCGAGGGCTAAGCCAACGTATTTAGTTGACATACTCTCTCCTTAAAAAATTATAGCTGTGGTGGCTTATAGCCACCTTATTACGAAGACTACAGCAACCATCACGAACAGTCCAAGTATTAGGAACATTGGAATTAAGTTTGCTATTATTAGGCTCGTTCCAGTCAGGTTTGCAGAAGTTATAGCATTCTGGATCACCGGCACGGCAATGTCGAGCACGACGATTGCCAAGATAACTATACCAAGTGCCGCCCCGACCAGAGACGTGCTGAAAGCCCTTAAGTCGTTTTTAAACTTTTTTACCTTCTGGTTTAACCCACCAAACACGCTTAATTCACCTCCTCGTATATATCAACGATTTCTTTGTATATTTTATTATATTTAAGTTTTTTTGTTTAACAGTAAATCAGAAAAACTTATTATCATTTTCATCTTCAAACTCGACTTTCTCACCGAAAACGAGCGGTTGTATAAGTACGAGATTCGTACGCATAGTGACTTCCACTATCTCATCTCTAACATCATTTAGAGACTTGCAGGCATCAAGGATAACTTGGAGGGCGTTTATGTCTTCTCGTTTCTTCAGTAAATAATAAGCCTTTATTATATTTGTATCAATATATAATTTTTTTAATTTTGGGATTAACTGTTTTTCGACCTTGTTTAGTTCTTCTTCAATCATTTCAACATCTTTTTGGCGCTGTTGAATCGTGTACAGTTCTTTTTTTAAAATAAGTCCCGTACGTAGATACGCAAGACTTCTCCATAGCCAGTCTGCCTTTGAATACAGATTTTCGAAATTGAATAAGTTGAACCTCATCAATGCGTGATTGATAGAGATAGCTATTTCAAGCAATGTCGGGCTTCCGGGACCGCCAGCTATCTTAAACCCACTATTCTTCAGTTTCATCGACATTTTCTCTTCCCTCCTTCTTAGCCGTTTTAGGTGTTAAAACTATTTTAAAATCCCCCATTTTCGGTGGTTCGTATGGTTCTACTACGCCGACCCCAAACAACCCGTTCTCGATTATAAACTGCCCCCTTTTCAAATAGCTGGGGATGTATGGCTTTACGATGCTTGTTCTTGGCACTTTGGAATTTTTCATATAAATCCAAAATTGAATTTTGGACCTTATTCTGTAGTCTAAGTCGTTAATAGCGTGCGTACAGATAACGAAGTTCGTTCTCGTTTTTCTCAAGTCTCTCATCACGTTTTTAGCCCACTCCTGAAATCTCCACCTAATACCCTGCGGTGATTCAGGGAATATATCATCTGCCTCATCGAGCAAGAGGGCGAACCATCTTGTATCGTGCCTATGTATTAGGACGTAAATCAATTCGAACCAGAATAAGTTTCCTTCTTGGGGCCTTTCAAGGAGTTTATTAGCGGCTTTTTTTGAAACACTCTTATAGACAACGTCAATAAGCCCGATACCCTCACTAAAGTAGAACGTTGTAGGCTCATACACGACGTTGATTTTGTCTTCAACCACTTTTGTGTATAAATCGTAAGCACCAGTGTACTCTTTTATCTCTAAGTCATCAGTTATGTTTATTGAGACTGTTCCTCTTACATCGTATGCCTTGAACTCATCATTGGCGTGGTGGAAAAAAACACACCTTTCTTTCCAGTTAGGTATCCAGTGTATCTGTTCCACAGGTCTTCCTCTCCAAATAACAACAGTTCCTTGGCTTAAATAAGCTTCAGCCAATCTCCTGAGCATCGTAGTTTTACCACTCCCCTGTTCTCCAGTGATTAAACAAGTACGCCCCCCATACTTATCGCTGTTTTTTAAAAGGTTATTAAACAAGTTTTTTGCAAAAATATACATCTCCTCTACTATGACTCTCCCCATGTTATTGAGTAAAGATTTATCCTTTATAAAATCTGATGTAGGTTATAATACCCGGCCCTATTAAGTATATTAATTATAATGCCTAATAAAAATGCGGCGGGCGTAATGATAGACACGGAAAAGGCGTTGACATTATCGCTATAACATCAACTTTTTAAAAACTCCGTTATATTCTAAAAAATATGTGGGATAAAGGGTTAGATTACGACGAGTTTTTAAGAGAAGTAAAGAGAAATATAAAGGAACTGCTACCACCGGAGACTGAGTTAGAGGAAAAGAAGCTAACATATTGGACAGTAATCGCAATACAGCTTACGAATGGCCTCAGAATTAGCGAAGCTATTGAAGCTACAAAAAAATGGGCAAAATCGGGGAAGACTGTTCTGGAGGTAAAAGTAAGAAAAAAGAGGAGAAAGCAGGAGATTAGACCGGTAAAAATACCAAAATTCGTAATAAAAACAAGGGAGTATATACAAGATGTTTTGCGGGAGAAAGATGAGAAATTGGAGAGAAGGATAGTTTCGTGGGCGAGCAAGCATAAAATAAACACTCACAGTGTTAGGTATGCGTGGGTGACGAAGAAGCTCAAGGAAGGCGTAAATCCAGCTATAGTAGCCGGAGCTCTAAGGCATTCAAAACTGGATATGCTAATGAAATACGTACAAAGAATGGAAGCAGATAAATTAGTCCTCAATGAAGAAGAATAAATAATTAAAGTATTCGAATACTTTTTATTTTTCCTTGAAGTTTTAATTCTGCCAAAAATTCTAAGAAGTGGTCAATTTTCTGGAAGCCGAGTTCCTGAGCGGCTTCTTTCATCGATAGCCCATTTACGTTCTGTAAGTACCTAAATGCTTTCCTTTTTATGAATTTTAATGGAACTGGTGTTGGTTTAGTGTTTGTTTGGGGAACGTATTTTATAAGCATTTGAGGTACTTGTTTGTTGACGAGTACAGCCCGGTACATGTACGGGTCTTTGTATTTGTATACTTTTTTTAGAACGTATTTTATAAAAACACGGTCATCGTTGTATCCGTTTGGTTTGTAAGCCGTAGCTGGGATTAGCTTGTCTTTATCGTTTACATAGAATTCAGAGTCTATTTTGACAATTGGTCCTACTTCCTCTAACTTTATTTCGGCAAATTTGCCAGCCCATGTGACTGCTGCTATAGTCTCACAACCATCAGTGATTCTTTGAATTGTTTTCTTGCTTCTTGCCGTGTATATGTATCCATTTTCGAGTAGTATTTTTTTTGCTACGAGTCTATCGAACCGGATACATTTAAAGACTGCCATGATAATAGGCATATTTAAAAATATAAAAATTTTTCGAAATTTATCGCAATAGCTTTTTTAATTTGGTTAGGAGACCAGAATCTTCGTCTTCTTCTTCGACATTAATTGGGGCTATTTTTATTACAGGAGCATCAGACAGTACGTGTTTAGGGATAGGTATTTTTCTCTCTTCCTCTTTTTTCTCTTTTTTGTTAGTTAAACCGTGGGCGGACCAAAACGCCCTCACCGCCGCATCGTTCAGGCCAAACATGGCAGCGAGGGTTACGAGTTTCAGTTTCTTTCTTTTCTTTAATTGCCTGAACTCAGCATCTCTGAATAATACGTAAGCAATTATAGAAAAGGCTGTAAGTGATGAAGGATTTCTACATTGTAGTTGCTCAAGTAATTGTTTACATCTCTGAAATATCTTGCTTTCAGTTTCTTTGTTAATGTTATATGCTTTTGAAATCATACTAAGCTGCTGGGCGATTATTGTCGTTAATTCGGGCGGATTTACTTGATAGTGTTTCCTTAACAATGCTATAATGTCTTTTCTGACTGGTATTTTGATGTGCACGCCTTCAAGCTCTCCAGCCAGCTTTATGATAGCGTTGGCGATGCTTGACGTGTGTTTTCTCCTGACTATGTTAGTATCTAAGTTTTCAACGAGGTATTTACAGCTCTCTTCGAGCTTTGAGATTGTCTGTGGGGGTAGAGAGAGAGTAGATAAAGTTAGGGAAATATTTTTAAGGATTTCTTCCTTCTTCGGCATAATACATTAAACGGAATAAAAGTATATATAAGCTTCTAAGAAAATAAACAAAATAAAACTAAACAAAGAGTTAGGGGAAAATAGAACGTATAATTTTGATTAGTTGTGGACTTGGGTTGACGAATATTATTATGTCTTTGTTATCGTCATAATAACATTCGTCGCACAGCTGAACTAAGTCTAAGCTCAGCTCCTCTATTTTATCAGCAGGTATGCTTAAGTATTTCATTCAGTACCACCATCTACCCGTCCTCCCAACTACACAGCAGTACACTGGGCAGTTGTAGTGATCCCTGAATCTCTCTGCTGTTCCTATGTCAAGTGCTGATGGTGTGGGTTTGTCTTGGAAGGGGTGTGTGTGCATTAGGTAAATGGCGGTCGGAGAAACGAGATACTTCAGCGTTTCAGGGTCTATGTAATCCCTATACATGAACTCAGAAGTTGTCAGGAGCCCTTGACCGACATCCTCGAAGACGAGGTAATCGTCTTTGTTGAGGA
>Ga0256840_1001924_pt1 | contig 18842 bp, 7 predicted proteins | sample 355202metaG_FD_185969 | JGI IMG/M metagenome (GOLD analysis project Ga0256840, IMG submission 185969) | Hydrothermal vent microbial communities from Mid Atlantic Ridge, Atlantic Ocean - 355-202 | ecosystem: Environmental > Aquatic > Marine > Hydrothermal vents | place: Atlantic Ocean: Mid...
ACACGATAGCGTGGTGCATGAGCTCGACCAAATACAAAGGTGACATTTTTATCACTTAAGTCAAAGATTGTGCTTGTTGGTTTTGTCTCTCCATCTTTAGTGATATTACAGTCATTGAGTGGAATAAGTGGTGATGCTCCTAGGCGTGTACATGTAAGGTTGATATCTTCAAACTCTACACGATATGGATTTTTTGGCTCGTTTATTTCACGGTCTATATTTAGGTGCAGTTGTACTCTTGCTGTTCCATTCAAATCATCTGAAAATATTGCCTTTGGAAGATGGACTTGTAGCTGCGTAGCACTTCCTGAGATGGTGCTATTTATATCTGAGCTTCTATTGGTATCATTTGGAGATAATACAATCTTGCTTCCATCAGCTTTAAGTGATTCTATACGATAATCAAGAGAGATATTGCCATCATTCCCATCATACCAAGTTTTAATACTAAAGTTCATATCAAGCGCTTGCGAATAGCAACTATTGGTAAAGTTAGAGAGTGTAACATTATTTTCATCAACTGCTCTTAGTCTTGTCTCTAGGTGCGTTGCCATTGATATAGCACTTTCATTACCATCTTGTATGCCATTCATATAGACGAAAGTATTAGCAGTGTCACTAAGGTACTGTGAACTTCTCCATGCACTCTCAGTATTTGTATTGAAAATTACACTATCGGGGTGTGATACGATTTGGCTATCATTAAAGTCATAAGGATTGGTGATATTATCATCTAGTTTAGTATAATCAGATGAGATATTACATCCAACTCTATAACCGCCATTAGGATGAAGTTGGTTGATGGTTGGAACATATATGTTGTCCTTCACACAATCATCTAAATCAGCAGTATGAACAAAGAAATTACTTGTAGAAGTAGCTGAATGGTGATGTGCATACTCATATTTATCAACTCCAGTCCAGTTTGTATCTCTGAGAGCAAGTTTATATTTTCCTATATTTGGTGTGCTTTGGTTGCTTTCAAGCTTGCTATAAAAAGTATTGCTAGCTGGATTATAAACATTGATAAAAGAAAAATCTAAGTTTATATTTTGTTCATCATTACATGTAACATTTTGATCCTCATACCACTTGAAGCTTGCATTGCTCTCTTCAGACGTGTAATATCCAGGAACACCATTCATCGAGGTATAACTTGTTGCATTGATATCAACACGATAAAAAGATCGTGCGGCTATATGTTGGCTTTGATTAGTATCTTTAGGAACTTTAACTATCTCACCTGAGTCTTTAAAATCTTTTAGATTATCAATATTAAAGGCTTCTGGGCGTATAGAGAAGTTATCTCGTGAGCAGAGAGCTTTTCCGTGTGTTCCTCGTAAACATTCATAACATGCAACTTCGTTACCACCTCCACAGCCATGGCTACCACAAAATGTATTGTGAGCACTAAATTGCGATAGATAAAGATTTTGATAACAGTTTGCACTACTGCCTGGAGCGCCACATTGATTATAGACTAGAGTATTATTAGAATCTTCTAAAAACCAGATACGGTAGGTTACGTTTCGTTTAGCATACGGTGATGTTTTTTTAGAGAGTGGTTTTCTCCATTCACTTGCACCAAAATTGATAAATTCATTACTGTTTGGTAGAACATTAAATGAGTCACTACAACTTGCATTAAGTTCGGCAAATTCTGTTAAATCGGCAATCTCTATTTCGATAGTTGTGTTGGCCTCTAGTGGTTCCCAGTGTGCAGGAGTGTTGCTAGGATTTGCCATATTTCTTTTGAGTGAGACAAGGTCTATATCGTAAGGACGGTTTGAAACTTGTGTTCGTAAGTTGTATTTGAAGTTTGCTGCCTCTGCTACATCATCAGCTATATCTGGGTTTAATAATTTGTCAATAACAGTAAATTGCCCCCAAGTAGGATTATAAGATTGACTCGCTAGACAAGGCTCTATATCTTTCCCAAGACGTAATTTTGGTAAATTCATAGTAAAGCCATCATCAAAGAGCAAAATCATCCCAAGATTGACTTTGAATGGCATTGCTAGATGGCTTATTTGTGGTTTCACTTTAAATTGGAGGTACTGTGTTTCACTGACGTTTAATGTGCCTCCATTGATAGCATCAATTGGGTTATTTCCCATAGCCATACGTACATCAAGAACAGGAACGCTTTTGCTAACTTGAACATGAGAATCAAGGTATTCATAATAGGCACTTCCATTCACATCAGTTTTTCTTACTGAATCTTCAAAATATTTGATTTGTAAATCTTCTGGATCGAGATCAAAATCTGTGTACATGCTAAGGTTAGTAGCCGCTATATCACCAGTACGATTTTTAAAATAGATATTAAAGGTTAATGGGTTAGTATTTGCCAAGGTGACATTGAGATCAGGTATTCTTTTGTCACCAGCATTTGGAAAATCAACATCCAAAAAAATTCCATTTTGTCTGATAGAGTAGTCATAACAGATATCAGGTTTTCGTAACTCTACTGAGATACTCATCATAGATGGGAAATAATCATCTAAGGCACTTGTTCCCATTTTAACTAATAAAACATTGTCATCATTTGTTAAAGCTCCTGCTGCTCCCGGGGTTGTTCCAATAGCATAATTTTGGATATCTATCCCGTTGTTGTTTTGCAGACTAGGAACGCGTCCAGAGACCCCTGAAATGGAAGAGTTCATAACATTATTTGGTCCTGGATTTGTACCATTTACAGATTCTAAACTAGCTAAGGCAGTTGTTCCTGATTGTGCTAAGAAGGTATCACCATTAAGTTGTGCATCACCCTCTGCTGTAAAGATAGACAGTTTTGCATCTACATTGCCAGATTCTGGTGTTCTAAATCCGCTTAAAACGATATCAAGGTTAGGATTTCCTTTTGTAGGATTTGATGAGAGCACTTGCCATCCATCATATACGCTCAAACTACGAATAGCATCACTATCTGGGTCTTGATACATAATAACAAGCGACCACGCTCCATAAGCGCCGATACCAAATATCTGTCCTTTTGCTGTGGCTAGGTTTGCAACTGTATATTTTCCTTGACCCATAGTTTGTATAATATTTGTAACCTCTGCCATTGCAGCGTAATTTGTATAGCCTGATTTGTATGCTGTTGTTGCATGATAATCATGTGCTTCAACTTCCACATAGCTGTTAGTGCCGTTTTTCAAGTAAACTTTTTGGCGTGAGGCATTAGAATCAAGACTTATATTGCCATCATTTTTTGTCATTCCTTGCCAGTAAAGACCTGCCCAAACAACAGTCGGAGGGTCGAGTGGATCTGAAGGGGGAGGCAGTATAAAGTCTGCAGAGGAAGCATTAAATGGACTAGAGCCTAGAGCACCACTGATATTTGCATCAGAGACAACATAATCAAGTGAAACTGCAGCATTATCTACCGCAGTGTTTACATTACAAACGCCACCAACTTTTTCACATAGTACAGTGTTTCCTATAGTTTTAATGTCTCCTGGCAAGATAGAGTGAGTTCGCAGACCAAAAGGGAAAAAGCCTACGATAGCCGCAGCTGTTACCTCTGTGTTTTCAGAGGAGTTGTTTGGTTTAAATCTCTCTCTAGTTGTAGTTGTGGCCGAGATATGATTGGTAACTGTAGTTGCCCCTAGAGGTGCACGAGTATGAATGATAAAACTTGTTGTATCACCAGATGCTAGAGGCGTGTTTTTATCACAAGTGAGTGTATTACCTCCATCATGAGAGCAGATCCAATCTCCTGGTGTACCAGAAACATAAGTGATATAATCAACCGCAGGATCAAAAACATCAATAACTTGCACATCTTCTGCATCGGCATCACCTGTATTGCTAAGGGTGACTTCATATTGATAAAATGAACCCACACTAACAGGGTCAGGAGTATCTACTTGCGAAAGAATAAGATCAGCAAATTCTGGCCATATAGTTGTTGTTTCATTGGCTTCATTATTTAGCATATTGTCTTCTGGAGTCAGGGTAGAAACATTTGCTGTATTGGTGATATTCATCTCCATATCTGGAGCAGGAACTACACTTGGCGCCAAAACAGAGATATTGACAAAGGTGCTTCCGCCTGCTGGAAGATTGACATTATAAACACAAGTAAGTGTTTGAGCTGTAAAACTTGCAGGATTAGTACAAGTCCAATTTGTACCAGAGTACGAGGTATAGTTCATATCTAAAGGTAATACATCAGTGATAGTCACATCTTGCGCTATAGTATTTCCTGTGTTTTCAATATCAAATCTATAAGAGAAAGGGCGACTGACTGTAACAATGTTTTGACTACCTGTTTTAGTGATACTTAAATCTGGATAGCGGGTAAGGACTTGAATACTTACATTTGCATCAGAGGTATTTGTCTCATTTGCATCACTTGTGATAGCTAAAACATTAGCGATATTGGTAATGTTTGCTTCATTATTTGGAGCAGAAACATTGATATCTATACTGAAATGGTCCCCTTCGCTAATAGTTGCACGATTACACTTAATGCTGTTACCCACAGAGCCACTACAGTCCCAACCAGGAATAGAATCAAAATTATTAAAAATGAGTAAAGGATCAAGTGTGTCTGTAATATTTACTTCACGAAGTTCAGAGCCAGCATCTCCGATATTTTCAACATCAATTTTATATAAAAATGATTCTCCTAGATAGGTTATATTAGAAGGGAGAGTTGTTATTTTGGTAACATTGATAGCTCCATATCTTCCAACTACTTCTGTAGAGTAAGAGGCGTTATTATCACCTAGATTTGTATCTGTTGTTTTATTTGCATCAACATCAAGATAAAATTGTAGAATCTTATCTCCAGGAGTCGGGGAAGCATCTACATCGAGAGTGACTTTAAACGAATGATCTTTGTCAAACACTTTATCGTCTTTAAGTACGCATTCAAAGATACGAGTTCCGCCATCATAGTTACAGTTCCATTCTCCTGTGCTGTTGCCAGTTTTACTGTAGCCATTATAGACATAGCCATCAGGAAGAGTGTGGGTAAGCGTTAAGCCTCTCGCATGTTTTGGACCTGCATTTTTAACTTGCATATAATAGTTGTAATTTTCATCTGTGAAGACAGTACCACGCGCAGGGTTATCTATTTTTAAAATAAGATTTGAATTACAAGCTCTAATATCTGCAATATAGTCATGCGTATCATCTAGTGTTGAACTTTCATTTATAAAGACGGTAGATGGAAGTGTTGAGGCAACTCTTGGAATATTCTTGACATACAAACGGACAAGAATACCATCATGTTGATATCCAGGCCGTGAAGTAGGTAAAAGTTCTGGAAAGTTACATGTAAATACAGAGCCCACCATAGAACACATAGTATCATCGCCACTATTTCCACTATAGCCCCATATATTATGATGGTAATATGTTACCTCAGGAGGTAATTGCATAGTCATATTCACATCATTAGCTACTGATGTACCGCTGTTGCGAAGTTCCATTCTGTACCAGTAACTATAATCGACTGTACATATATCATCATCAATGCCTGTGCGCCATTTATTATATTCATTGAAATAAAGATCAATAGTAGATTCGATAACTTCTACATCTCTACAACTGTTTCGATTAGTTCCTGAATCATCAATATTGTTAAAACAGTTTGTTACTGTTCCCGCTGTTGCTGGAGCAGTAACAGGTACTCTAACATAAGTCCATACCCCTGGATTTAACTGTGCAAGGGTACAAGTTAATGTATGTGAAGGTGTATCAAAGCTACAGTTCCAGCCATATCCATCTGGATCTGTTGCACCTGGAGGGTCTCTGTATATCAAGCCTGCTGGAAGTACATCTGTTATGACAACATTGGTAGCCGCAGTATTTCCATCATTCTCTACCGCAAGGAGATAATCATAGTCCCCATCAACCAAAACTTCACTGATGCCAGTCCAGCCACCTGCATTTCTGGCATATTTTTGAGAATAAACTAAAACATTTTGATCATATATATTTATATCTTCCCAATCACTTCCAGTTACTCCAGCGGTATCTTCTGCATTAGCGGTATTTCTGATACCATTGCCAGCTGTGGTAGCATTCGCTTCTATGATAATATTATCAGCAGTTTCACCAACAGCTAAGGCAGGATGTGTACAGGTGACAGTAGGGGCACTGTAGCTACAATTCCAACCATCTCCATAAGCATCAAGATAGCTTATCTGTGCTGGTAAAGTATCCGTAACTGTAACGGTTCCTGTAGTCGCAGCATTTCCTATATTGCCAACTTCTATACCGTAGTAAAACTCTTGACCTACTACAAGATTATTATTTCCAGCTGCTTTTATTACATGTAAAACAGCAGTTGTAGCTATGATTTCAGTTGAATTACTTGCAGAATCTGTGGAGTATGTCCCATCATTATTTGCTGTTGTTGTTGTTATGGTGGAATTAATACTTACTGTTGTTTGCGTTGATGGTGCGGTAACATTGAGTGTGATATTCTCATTGTCGCCAACTCCTAAAAGGCTATTTTTGTTACATGTAAGCGTTTGTGGGTTAGCACCAGAAGTATTACATGTCCATCCTGATGGGCTTGGACCTGCCCATGTTAATCCATTTGTTAATGTAGAAACAACTTTAACGCCATCAGCATCTATAGTTCCTGAGTTTGAGACACTCACAACATAAGAGTAAGAGGCATCTATAAGTTGATCAGGTGGGTTGTTTATACTAATACCAAGAACTGTTCGTCTATCTCTAATAGTGGTATCTTCGCTTGCATTAGCGTTGCTTAAATCAGCGCCAGTGGAGCTCGAAACTACAGTCATGTTATTAGTAATAGCTCTTGAAGCAGAGCCTCCAAGATTTGCTGGAGTCTGCACACTAACTGAAACAGATTTTGTACTAGAAGCGTTTATAGTGCCTAGATTACATGTAAGTGTTTGTCCAGAGGCACTACATCCAGCAGAACTAACAAAACTAAGTTCAGCAGGAAGCACATCGGTAATAACAACGCCAGTTGCCTGATAGTTGCCAGTATTGGCTATTGAAAGTGTGTAGGTAAACTGCTCATTTGTAAGTACGGCATTGTTATGTGGTGGACCATCAAGACCATCTATCTTTGAACCAACCAATATGACAGTATTTTCATAAAAACTTGTGTTCTCATGTGCGGGGATGGAAGCTGGATTTCCTGAAGCGTCATTTGTTGTTGAAGAGAGTGTAGCTGAGAGTGTTTTTGTTCCTGTTGTTGGTGCGCTTGCTGTGATAGATATCGGCTTTGCTACTCCATCATGTGCAAGACTAGGACGCGTACATGTAACAGTTGTAGCAGTGTTAGAACAGCTCCATCCCGCTCCACTTGCACCCGATATAGCTATGTCCCCAGCACTAATATTTGCTGAAAATTCAACACCTTGTGCATCAGAGTTGCCACTATTGCTAGGATTGACTGTATAAGTATAAGGGGTATCTATCAAGATACCTTGAGTAGGCTCTCCATCATCTATATCTAGTGCAAGTGTAGCTATCGCATTGTCGGGTACATAGTCAAAAAGATATTCAGTTGCAAATGTTGTTTGTGGTGTGCCATCTATGGTTGCGGTTACTGCTTCTATAACAACATAGAGTGTTTCAGTATCTTGGAGGTGAATATCTGTTGCAAATGTATCTCCATTTGCTACTAAGACATTGCCTTTATCGGTTGAACCACATCCTCCTGTTCCTAACTTCACGCGTATAGGAAAGGTGGCGCTATCACCCTTATATCCATTAGCGGTGATATGAACATTTCCAGGAAATCCAAGTGAAAATTTCATACCTACATCGCTAGTGTTTGTAGCGTCATAATTATGAGTAGCTCCTTGCTGATTAGACATAGTTGCACCATCAAGGTTTCCTAACACAGTACAAGTTGCTGCATTTGCTGAAGTAAACATTGCAAAAAATATGATTATAAGACGAAAAAACTGTTTGTAAATGGATTTCATGACATACTCCTTAAAGAAAAATAACAGAGTGGAATTGTTATTTTTTTGCACCCAAAAAAAGGGCTCAATTAACACGGGACATTTCCCTATGCTAAAATCATAGCAAAAAAAAGTAATATAGTTAAGATATTATTGAAATTTTAGAGTTTTTTATGCAATTATGTCAAAGTTATCAAGAATATAGAAAACTTTACACTTGGTGATTATGTGTCGTAAGATGGTGACAGAGAATTGATAAATGCACTGACTTATGCAGATAATTTGTTACTTTTCGTAACATATTTAGCTAAAGTGCCTTAGTTTTTAGATACGCCTCTTCAATTCTAAAGTTTTCATTACAATCTCTTTGAAAATTAGAAAATTCTTCACACAAAACTAGAGCTTATACAGAGATTTATTTTGACAAATCATACACAAAAGTTTCTAAATGATAGATTTGTTGCGATATAATGAGATTAAGTAATAGGCCAGATATAATTACAAAACCAACAACATTTAAAAGGTTTAGATTCAAGGCAAACTTTTGTTAGCGATGCGAGCATCGTTGACGAAAGTTTAACGCAGAAGATGAGCCTTTTAAATGTTGCCCTACGGGTGAAAAGATAAGCTATAATCTACTTCGTTGAAAATCCTTGAAGCTACTAGTAGCTCCTGCGGACTTTCGCCTTGTACCTTATAGCTTCTCTTCTCATTGGATTTGTAATTATATCTGGCCTATTACTTAAAACAAGCACTAAGGTTATTGCAATGAAATTTTTAGATGTAAAAACAGACTATGCCTTTAAAAAAGTATTTGGGAGTGAAGAGAGTACGGACTTACTTATCAGCTTTTTAAACAGTATTGTTTATCCTGATGCTCCTTATAAAATTAAAGAACTCACTATTATAGATCCATACAATATTCCAATGCTTAAAGGAATGAAAAATAGTTTTGTAGATGTAAAAGCCATTTTGGAAAATGATACAAAAGTAATCATAGAGATGCAAGTGCTAAATCATCAAGGTTTTGAAAAAAGAGTTTTATATAATGCAGCAAAAAATTATTCAGTACAACTTGATAGTGCAGAAGCCTACGAACTTTTAAATCCTGTTATAGCCTTGAATATAGTGGATTTTATGATGTTTGATGAGAGTGAAAAAGTAGTTACTAATTTTAAACTTTTAGAAAAAGAGGAATTTATACACTACAGTGATGATATTGAACTTATTTTTATAGAACTTCCAAAGTTTACTAAAACAGAAAAAGAGTTACAAAGTATTCAAGATGAGTGGATTTACTTTATTAAAAATGCAGGAAGCTTAGAATATATTCCTAAAGATATAGATAAGTGTATTGAAAAAGCTTTAGTCACAGTTAATGAAGCAAATATGAGTAAAGAAGAGTTAGAAGCGCAACATAAAAGAAAAGAGTTTATCTCTGTTCAGAGAAGTTCAATAGAGCTAGCTACTATAAAAGGAATGGAAAAAGGATTTGAGCAGGGAATAGAGAAAGGACTTGAGCAGGGAATAGAGAAAGGACTTGAGCAGGGAATAGAGAAAGGACTTGAGCAGGGAATAGAGAAAGGACTTGAGCAGGGAATAGAGAAAGGACTTGAGCAAGGAATAGAGAAAGAAAAATTCAATATAGCAAAAAATCTTCTTCAAGCAGGTGTAGATATAGAAGTCATAGCATCAACGACTCAGCTAAGTGTTTTAGAAATAGAAAAATTGAGATCGCAAGGTTAGCTATAGACTAAAAGTTCTCTTGTATGCCTCTTCAACCGCATTCATTACGCCATTTCTAACGCTTGCTTTTTCTAAAGCCCCATACCCAGCAGCCGTAGTTCCTCCTGGACTCATCACAGCATCTTTTAAAAGCGCAGGGTGGATATCTTGTATAAGGCTAGCAAAGCCATCAAAAAGTCCACGCATTAAAGTAAGAGCATCTTCTCGTTTAAGCCCTTGTTTTACTGCGCCATCAGCTAAGGCTTCAGCAATAAGCGCAAGATAGGCAGGACCACTGCCAGCGAGGGCGGTTGCTATATTGAGCTCTTTTTCACTATTAACCCATAAACTTGCTCCAATTGCGTTAAAAATATCTAAGGCCTCTTGCTTACATGTAGGGCTTCCTGTAAGTGTTGTCATAGATTTTAAAACGCTTGCTCCAAGATTTGGCATAGCGCGAATATAGTGTGATGCTTGAATATTTTGTGAGAGTTTCTCCAAAGATGTTCCAGCTAAAACAGAATAAAGAACTTCTGCTGAGCCTTGGAGTTTTTTTCCAACTTCTTCAACATTAGCAGGCTTTACACAAAAGATAATATTTCGCTGTGAAATATCAAAATCTTCTAAGAGATATTTCTTACATGTAAGCCCTAAGGCTTCTTCAAAAGCCTCAAGACGAAGCATACTTCGACCAACCACCTCGATAGTATAGTCCTTTTTTAAGCCTTGAGCAAGCGAAAGAGCCATGTTTCCATTGCCAATAAATGTCAGTATCTTAGGCATCTTCATCCTTTGGTAAAAACGAAGCGATAACTTCTGTAACACCATACTCTGGTTTATCATTTATGATCATTTGAGCCATAGTTTTTGTGTCTGTATTGAAAATAAGAGGTGCAACAAAATTTATGGTAGAATTTTCTATGGGTTTTTGAATCATAACAATATTGAAAACTAAAAGATTTGAATTCTCATCAATCTCAAGTTTTTTTTGTAAGACAGAAGGGATGTCAAACTCATAATCACGCAAAACAAAAGGATTGACAAGTGTAAACGAGGGTTCATTCGCATCCACTGACTGTAGCCTCATAAAAATATCATCAATTTTTTTTAGCTCTAATTGAGTAGTGCTATCAAATCCAAAAATAGGTGCTTTTAAATCAAAAATCATTTAAACTCTCTTACATGTAAAGATTAGCATCATTTTAGCACAAGTTATTTAAAGTGATTTAGGTAGAATATCTTTTTTATATAAATAACTGACCTTACACACCATAAGATACCCTGAGTGGCTTTTGTGGCATTTGAGTACAAGGCACGCCGACGAGTCATAGCCTTAGCTATGGCGAGAAGGTGTAACGCCGTAATCAAGTGCCACAAAAGCCACCCGAAGGGCAAAAGAGAGAGCATCCTACTGACTGCGTTACAAAACTTCCACCATAGCTACGGCTATGCTGAAAGCTTTGTGCCTTGCATTAGAATACTCTCTCTTTTGCTCAAGGTGTCTTATGGTGTGTAAGGTCAGTTTTAAGGGTCGTAATAGCTTATGATGAGAAATATTTTAACTTCTGTATTAGTGTTGTTGTTTTTACTAGGATGTTCCAAAGAGCCTGAGGAATACAATAAGCCAGCGGTGTATTGGTATGATAAAATGATAGAATCTATGGCAAAGGGGAACCTTGAAAAAGCAGATAGCTACTATAGTTCACTCCAAAGCGAGCATATAGGCTCACCTCTGCTAGAGAGTGCAACACTGATTATGGCGCAGGCACATATGTATTATGAAGAGTATCTTTTAAGTGAACACTTTTTAAATGAGTATATAAAACGCTATGCTAATCCAATAGAGCGTGAGTACGCACAGTATCTGAAAATTAAAGCAAAGTATATGGCTCTGCCTCATCCAAGGCGCGATCAGGGTCTCATTCATCAGGCGATACTAGCAGGAATGGATTTTAAACGCTCTTATCCCCGCTCAATCTATATACCTGTGGTTGATACGATGATAACTCGTCTTATTTTAGCCCGTGCTTCGCTTAACGAGTCTATCGCAAAGCTTTATGAGCGTCTTGACAAGCCAAAATCTGCGGAGTTTTATAGAAATATAAAGCCTGAACCGTGGATAGATTGGAAAAATGTGCAAAAAGCGCAAGTACCACTGTATCGCGGTATTTTTGAAGGTGATGGTGATGAGAGTTGGTATGGATTTATCATTCCTGACACTCAAAGTGTCGTATCTCGCCATGCTTATGATGAAGATGAAAAAGTTGGCTATGAAAAAAATGTACAACAGCATGATGAAATGCATCGTGAAATAATGCGACCCCAACAAGATAGTTTATAGGAGACTTATGCAACTTAGTAATTATGAAAATTTTCCAGCAAATATACCAGTTATTTCAGAAGATGAACTTTTTCTATACCCTTTTATGATTTCACCACTGTTTTTAGGTGATGAGACTAATATCGCTGCCGCAACACATGCTATTGATGTGAATTCTTTAGTGATTGTATGCTCAACAAAGCCAGAGCATGAAGGTGAGCGTGGCTTTGATGCTATGTATGATGCAGGTGTTATCGGTTCTGTTATGCGAAAGGTCTCTTTGCCTGATGGTAGAGTCAAGGTTTTGTTTCAAGGTTTGGCCCGTGGACGAGTTGAGCATCAAGTAGAAGCAGATGTATTAACAGCACATGTAAGCTTAATAGAATCGTCAACATCAAGTGACCTTAAGATGGACGCTATCTTGGCAGTTGTGCGTGAAAAAGTACGTGCTCTTGCGCAAATTAGCAACTATTTTCCACCTGACCTTCTGCGTACTATTGAAGAAAATCATGAATATAATCGTATTGTAGATCTTATCTGTAGCTCTATCAGGCTCAAAAAAGAGCAGGCATACGCACTTTTTATAGAGACAAATATTGAACAGCGATTTTTGATGTTGATTGATAATCTTATGGATGAAATCGAAGCAAATAAGCTACAAAAAGAGATTCGTTCAAAAGTGCATAGTCATATGGATAGAGTCAATAAAGAGTATTTTTTAAAAGAACAACTCAAAGAGATTCAGCGTGAATTAGGCACTGATACGCAACGTGAAGAAGAGATTGAAGAGTATCGTCGTAAGCTAGAAGCGAAAAAAGAGAAGATGGGTGAAGATGCCTATAAAGAGACCTCTAAACAGTTAGAGCGTTTCTCTCGTATGCACCCTGATTCTGCTGATGCTGGTATAATTCAGACCTATTTAGAATGGGTTTTAGAAATTCCATTTGGTGATGAATCTAAAAAAGCCTTGAAAATTCAAGATGTAGAAAAACAGTTAGATAGTGATCACTTCTCACTGAAAAAACCTAAAGAGCGTATTTCTGAATTTTTTTCAGTTAAGGAGCTTTTAGAACTGCGTGGTATTGCAGACAAAGAAGTCCATGGGGCAATTTTATGCTTTGCGGGTCCTCCTGGTGTTGGTAAAACATCTTTAGCTAACTCTATCGCAACAGCTTTAAAAAGACCGCTTATCCGAATCGCCTTAGGTGGATTGGAAGATGTTAATGAGCTTCGCGGACATCGCCGAACTTATATAGGAGCGATGCCTGGACGAATTGTGCAAGGTTTGATTGATGCGAAAAAGATGAATCCTGTTATCGTGCTTGATGAGATAGATAAAGTTTCACGCTCAGGTCGAGGTGACCCAACGGCTGTTCTTTTAGAGATACTAGACCCCGAGCAAAATACAAGTTTTAGAGACTATTATCTTAATTTTAATATTGATCTCTCTCATGCCATCTTTATAGCTACGGCAAATGATGTTGGACGTATTCCTCCTGCTCTGCGTGATCGTATGGAGTTTATAGGACTCAGTAGTTATACGCCTCAGGAGAAGTTTGAAATCGCAAAGCGATATCTAATGCCACAAGAGCTTAGAAAACATGGGCTCAAAGCACGTGAAGTCAGCATCTCTAAAGCTGCACTAGCAGAAGTGATTCATAAATATACTCGTGAAGCTGGAGTAAGAAATCTTCGCCGTCGTATTGCTGATATTATTCGTAAATCGGCAAAAATGATTTTAGAAGATTCTAGTATTTCTAAAATCAATATTACACTAAAAAACTTAGATGATTTTCTTGAAAAAAGTATCTTTGAAATTGATAAAACAGATCATATTGCACGTTTAGGTGTAGTTAATGGTCTTGCTTGGACCGCCGTGGGTGGAGATGTTTTAAAGATAGAGACGATTCGCATTAAAGGTAAGGGCACAATGCAACTTACTGGTAGCTTAGGCGATGTTATGAAAGAGTCCGCACGTATAGCACTGAGTGTTGTTAAAACACTTATTGATAGAAAGATTTTAAAAGTTGATACAAAAATTATTCCCCTAAACACAAAAGAGCAAGAGGAGAAAATTCGTGTTGATGTAAGTGAAGTCTATAAGCGTTATGACTTACATATTCACGTTCCTGATGGAGCAACACCAAAAGATGGTCCAAGTGCTGGTATCGCAATAACAACAGCTATATCGTCTATACTTAGTAATAAAAAAGTACAAGCAGATATTGCAATGACGGGAGAAGTCTCTTTAAGCGGGGATGTTTTGCCTATTGGCGGCTTAAAAGAGAAGCTTATTGCTGCACATAAGGCTAGTATGCAAAAAGTTCTTATTCCACAGAAAAACTATCTGCGTGATTTAGATGAAATACCGGATGAAGTAAAAGAGAGTGTTGTCATTATTGGAGTTGAGCGTATAGAAGAAGTCTTGAAAATAATGCTTATTGAGAACTAAGTTCTCAATTAAAAAATAAGTTTGTCTATTTGAGAGATAACATCTCTTTCTCGTATGGGTTTCATTAAAAATCCATTTGCACCACACTCAAGCGCTTCTGCTTTTTTTGTCTCATCTGTTGTGAGAACGATAATCGGAAGTTCTTGAAGTGTCTCATCCGCACGAACGACACGAAGCATCTCTATCCCACCCATGACTGGCATAATAATATCAAGAAGTACTATATCAATGTCATCTTGAGTTTTCAGTACAGCAATAGCATCTGCACCATTTTTTGCTTCTACAACGTCACGAACACGTGGAGATTTTTTTAACATTGATTTGAGGAGTTTGAGGTTAATCATATCATCATCAACAGCAAGAATTTTTAATCTTTGAATTTCCATTTCTCAATGCCTTAAATAAATTTCTCAATTATGAGACGTAATAGATCTTTATTCATAACATTTTTGATTATGTCATCAACAAGTTTTTTCTCTGCCTGATCTTCAGTTGTTGCTAAATCTATAAGCATTACTAATGAAGTTTTTAAAGATTTATCTGCAATCATATCATGAAGTTGCTTAAGTTCAGAACCAATTTCATCTCTGTCAAAAAGAATTACTTTGTAATTATTTGACTCTAATTTTGTAAATAACTCTTTTGAATTCAAACATGTATCATAATTAAATCCTAAATCATCAAGAAGATGGCTGAAAAGTTTCAATTCTAGAGCGTTCTTTTTAATTAATAAAATATCATTGTTGTATGTTATTAATGGCTCAACTGCTTCAATGACTTTGGCTTTGCTCTCTTCTTGGACAGCTTCTGCTTCAATTTTGGGTGAAATTATTTTTGGCGCAACAGCTGGGATTGAAGTGTCAATAATTTTGTCGGAGATGAATTTATTAAGTATAGCAATAATTTCAGTTCTTACAAGCGGTTTGGTAGTGTATTCATCCATACCAATGTCGAGAAAGCGTTCACGGTCACCTTTTAGTGCATTAGCTGTAAGTGCAATGATAGGAACATGAGGTTTATTGAAGTCTTCCTCATAATCTAGTATCTCTTGAGTCGCTTCCATACCATCGAGAATAGGCATCTGAATATCCATAAAGATAACATCAAAGTCATTGTTTTTACGTTTCTCAAAGGCTTCAAGTCCATTGCTTGCAAGAGAAATTTCAAGTCCTAGATCTTCTAGCGTTCGTTTTATGAGTTTTTGATTAATTATATTGTCTTCAGCTATAAGTCCCTTTGCTAAAAATTTGGATGTTTTCTCATTAAATTTTCTGCGAACTGAAAGTTTTTTCTCATTTGTTTTAATTGTTTCTAGATCATAAGAGTTTAGTACATTTATGATTTTAGAGTGGTTGAGTGGTTCGTAGAGAACTTTAAGAATATTTAGATTCATCTCGTCAATCTGTTTCATGTAAAAAGACTTAGTAATCAAAATTAATTGCTGAGAAAGTTCTGAATACTCTTTGAGTGATATTTCATCAACATCATCATAATCAATAAAAATAAGATCGTATCGAATCTGTTCTTCTAAGGCATGAAGCTCTTGCGTAGATTTAAAAGAAGTAAAACTAACACCTAAAAATTTTAAATACTCTTTGAGGTATTCATTTTGAGATTTAACTTTACCTGCATTTTCTAATATTAATGTGTTGATATTTCCATAAGTTCCAGCTAGTGATTTATCAAGAGTTTCAATTTCATCAAATTCAAGAGTGAAAAAGAAAGTTGTTCCTTCTCCAGCCTCACTCTCGAGCTCCAATTGACCACCCATAAATTCAATAAAGCGACTTGAAATAGTAAGCCCTAGTCCAGTACCACCATATTTTCGTGTAATAGATGTATCGGCTTGTGAAAATGCTTCAAATATTCGAGCTTCTTGTTCACTATTGACACCAATTCCAGTATCTTGGATGGCAAATTTAATTTTAGTACGATTTGGTGCATCACTAGCAATTCGACGAATATCAACATTAACACTTCCACCACTATTTGTAAATTTAACAGCATTCGAGAGAAGATTAATAATAACTTCTTTGATTTTTGTTGGATCACCTTTGATTGGCCGTTCTAATTGAGGATCTATAAAACAACCAAGGTTAATGTGTTTCTCCGAAGCACGTACGGCATAAACTTCAACGGCACTTTCAAATTCATCAATTGGATTAAAGACAATAGCTTCAATCTCAATCTTGTTGCTCTCAATTTTAGAAAGGTCAAGAATATTATTGATGATTTCAAGAAGATTTTCTGAACTTTTTTCAATGATATCGATAAACTCACGCTGCTCATCATGCAAGTCGGTATCTTTAAGAAGCTCAGTGAATCCAACGATTCCGTTAAGAGGTGTACGGATTTCATGTGACATATTCGCTAAAAACATTGATTTGGCTTCACTTGCCTCCATTGCAAAATCTTTATCACGCCGTGTTTGTTCGATAATATTTTCAAGCAAGGTGTAGGCTTGTGCTGTTCCTTGTGTTGTTTCAAGATTAATATCTTGTGTTAAGACCTTTGATTCCTCAGTGTTTTCATGAGCATCTTGCGCAACACGCTTAAGAACTAATTCAAGATTTTTTATATTTTTTTGAATAGCATTTGCAAGAAAAAAACCAAAGATTCCAATCAAGACAGAGATGATCCAAATAGAGATAGCAATACCGAGAATCCGTATCGCTTCATCTTGAATTGCTGTGATGCGACTATTTATGGCTTGAAGAATACTTAGTTCGGCATCATCAAGAAGATTCGACTTCTCAGAAATCATAGCAAACCAAATTCCTGCATTTCTCTTGTAATCCCCTTTGGAGGCAGCTTGCATAATATCAGCACGCTCAGTTGCTATATCTTCAAAAAGCTCTTTGTTGTCTTCATTAGTAAAAATTTTTTGCAGACGAAAACGGATCTCTTTGTTAATGATAGTATCATAAGCATATGAGTCAGATTGACCAATATACGATAGCCACGCAGTAATATCTTCAGTTTTAAGAGGAGTTTTTTTAGCCAATGGGTAAGTTAAAAAGTCACGCTCAGTAGAGCTATAAGCTTTTGCATTTACAAATGAAAGGTATGCTGATGAGAGAGAAGTAATTTCTGAGTCAACATATAAATCAGCCAACTCTTTAAGCATAGATAAAATTTGAAGTTGTGAATTTCCATACTGTTTATAGAATACATCACTAAAAGAAATTTTGTGTGCATCAATTTCGGGACGATTAGTGTCTATGATAGCCTTAATTTTTTTCAGTGTTGTTTGATGCTCTTTTGTTAAAATATCATCAGACAAAATTTTATTATTAACAATATTCTTTTGATATGCTTGAAAACTTTTATCTACTATTGTTCGTTGTATTTTGAGTGACTTTAATGTTGTTGGAGATGAATTACCCATATACATAACAGTCATACCGCGTTCACGTGAAATATTTCCGATTAGATTGTTTAAGTCTTTATTTTCTATCAATTTAGCATGAAGAAATTGTATTTTCTGATAATTATTGAACGAGGTATAAACATAATAACTCGCGAGTGTAAAGAGAATAAGAATCGGAAATAAACTGATTAACCTAAGTCGATTTTTGAGTCCAAATTGCATAGTTTAGCCTTTAGAGTTGATTAAGATAGTTGCGATATCTGCTAAGAGCAGTTTTGGCTTTTTGAGCATCATTAGTCTGAATAAGCATCTGGAGTTCTGTTGAAATTTCATTGAGTCGAAGGTTATCGCTGATGCCTTTATACTCTTTGGCTAATTGTTGCCAAGTTGCCACATCAAATGATGAGATAGCGTTTGAAATTTCATCTACAAGCACGAGGGAATCCGTTTTAAAATCTCTAGCAAGTTCTTTAATAAAATCACAAGGAAGACCTAATTCATGAGATACTTCTTGTGAATTAAAATGCAGTACTATCTCAGGAGTGGATGGTTTACTCGGTTTTACTGTTGCTGTTGTTTGTGCAAGTGCTTCTTCTTGAACTTCTATTGCAGGCTTAGGCTGAATTTTAAGCTCAGGTTTAGGAACTTGTATGAAAGAAGCTTTCCCTTTTTTAGATTTTTGTTTTCTTCTTTTATTGTGAGCTTTATTTGCTGAATGAGGATGTTTTAGTGCAGAATTTGATTTTATTTCATTTTGTTGCTTTTTTTGATCCATAAGGATATCTGTCTTGTCTTCAACTGTTGCTACATCTTCTTTTGAAGTTTTGTCAGATTCATCCATAAGGATATCTGTCTTGTCTTCAACTGTTGCTACATCTTCTTTTGAAGTTTTGTCAGATTCATCTATAAGGATATCTAGCTTGTCTTCAACTGTTAGTATATCTTCTTTTGAAGTTTTGTCAGATTTATCAAGATTGTCAATAGTCTCATCTAGCTCTATGAAGTCTTGCTTTTCAGAAAGAGTTTCTTCAACTTTTATTTCAGGTTCTATAATTAAAAGAGGCT